>Ga0098073_1000012_pt1 | contig 111332 bp, 89 predicted proteins | sample 31_taG_FD_75060 | JGI IMG/M metagenome (GOLD analysis project Ga0098073, IMG submission 75060) | Marine viral communities from the Gulf of Mexico - 31_GoM_OMZ_CsCl metaG | ecosystem: Environmental > Aquatic > Marine > Oceanic | place: Gulf of Mexico | collected 2015-07-12
GCCGGAGCTTATTCTCCAGGTACTGTCATTATCATCCCTGGTAAAAGAGCTTTACAACCCTAAGGCCTTCATCACTCACGCGGCATTGCTGGATCAGGCTTTCGCCCATTGTCCAATATTCCCTACTGCTGCCTCCCGTAGGAGTCTGGGCCGTGTCTCAGTCCCAGTGTGGCTGATCATCCTCTCAGACCAGCTAAGGATCGTCGCCTTGGTGCGCCATTACCACACCAACTAGCTAATCCTACGCGGGCCCATCCAAAGGCGATAAATCTTTGGTCCGAAGACATTATCCGGCATTAGCAGTCATTTCTAACTGTTATTCCGAACCTAAGGGCAGGTTCCCACGCGTTACGCACCCGTTCGCCACTAAGCCCGAAGGCTTCGTTCGACTTGCATGTATGAGGCATGCCGCCAGCGTTCGTTCTGAGCCAGGATCAAACTCTCAAGTTTGTGTCACTCACCTACCAGGCACGATCCGAAGATCGCTAACCCGACAAGCAAGAGTTCAAGGAGCCGAAACCTGCTGTCAAACGTAATGGATACGAATGAACATGCATCATCTGTGGGAAACGTGGAGTTTCCCATGGATGTGGCTTCGGCTTAATTATACCGGTATCTGCGACCTTAAACTTCGCAGACCGGGCGCCGTCGCCCACATGTCCCTTCATCAAAAACCAACGATTTCAAAGAGCCGCCAGACAGTCATAGCGGACAGCGATTGGTTCCCCGATTTGCACCGGGGGAGCCGGCTGTCCGTTAGTGTTGGCGACCGATGCGGTGGGCGGTGGAAGCCGCCAGCGCCGCGTCGGTGGAGCCCATTTAGGCGGGGGTCGGGATTCGGTCAAACCCTTTTTTCAAATTTCTGTCACTCTCTTGATAAATACCCGATTTAAAAAGGAAATTTCTGCACGCCGGATATGCCGCGCAGCTTGGTCGACCGACAATGCAAGACCGCGCCCTCACCCTGGCCTGCCGAAAAATGGCAGTTTTGCGTGATAGCGCCGATTCCCGCCTTGGGAATCACAATGAGAATCACCGACTCATGGCAAACCAATCTTTACCTCGTTGCGGGTAGGTCCGTTCGGGCAATGAAGGCTCAACTGCCCAAACCCGTACACCCGACGAGCGTCGCCCGCGCACGCGTGCGAGCCTGTTCTATGGAGCACGCGGTTTCTTGCGCGCCCCTTCCCCTCCCCGGTCCGAGCGGTGCCTCCATTGTGGGTGGCGCATGAGCCTCGCCGAATCCGTCCGGTCGGCCGTTGCCTGGCGCTCGGGCAGCCAGATCGTCGCGCAGATCATCACATGGAGCGTCACGCTTGCCGTGGTGCGTATTCTCGATCCGGGCGACTACGGGCTGTTCGCGATGGGTCAGGTGGTCATCACCTTTCTCGCCTTCCTCAATGGCTATGGATTCGCCAGCGCACTGATCCAGCGCGAGCATATCGAGCGTCAGCTGGTGAGACAGACCTTCGGGATGCTGATCCTCGTCAACGGCGCACTGGCGGCAACGCAATATGCCCTCGCCCCATGGGCAGCCGAGTATTACGGGCAGCCGATGGTAGAGCATCTGCTCCGCGTTCAGGTGCTGCTGTTCCTCTCCGTTCCCTTCGTCGCGATCCCCGAAGTGCTGCTGATGCGCGAGCTGGACTTCAGGAAGCCCGCGTTGGTCAACGTGGTTGCTGCGCTGATATCCGCCGGGGTCGCGCTCACCTGTGCGCTCGCGGGCATGGGCGTCTGGTCGCTCGTCTGGGCACCCATCGCCCTCTTCTGGACCCGCGCGATCGGGCTGACCGTGGCCGCCCGCCGCCTCGACTGGCCCAGCTTCGACTTCCGTGGCAGCAAACACCTCTTCACCTACGGGTCGTGGGTGCTGGCGAGCCATTTCTGCTGGACGCTCTCCACCCAGGCGGACATCTTCCTGGCCGGTAGCCGGCTAGATGCCCATCAGGTCGGCCTGTATGCCGAGGCGATCTTTCTCGTCACGATCGTGACCGCACGGTTCATTCCCCCGCTGAACGATGTCGCCTTCCCCAGCTTCGCGCGGATGCAGGACGACCGGGAGTTGCTGGCGCAGGCCTTCCTCAAGGCAATTCGGACGATCATGCTGGTGGTGAGCCCGATCTTCCTCGGCATGTACGCCTCGGCCGAGCCGCTGGTGCTGACCGCATTCGGGCCCAAGTGGGGCGAGATGGCACCGATCGTCGCAACGCTGGCGCTCGCGATGCCCGCATTCACGGTCTACATCCTGTTCTCGCCCGCATTCAACGCGATCGATCGGCCCGATCTGTCGGCCAAATCCAGCGCGGTGGTCGCCGCGATCCTGATCGGGACATTCCTGGTCGGCATGTATGACGGGGCCATGGGCCTTGCCTGGGCGTGGGTAATCGCGAGCCCGTTGCTGCCGCTGACCGCGCTGCTCATGGGTGGGAAGGCACTGCGCATCGATGCACGCGGATTGCTGGGCGCAATCACGCCCGGTCTCGGTGCTGCGTGCGGCATGGCGCTGGTGGTTCGCGCTTTCGCAACTGCCCTGCCCAACCTCGCCCCGCCAGCGGAACTGGCCATTCTGGTCGCGGTGGGCGTGATCGCCTATCTCGCCATCATCTATGTCCTGCGCCGCGAGATGCTGTTCGAGACGGTCCGCCTGGTGATCAACCGGACGCCACCGGTCGCCCCGGCATAAGGCCCCTGAGACTCAGCATGGATGCGGGCCGGGTTGTCTGGTGGGCTGGCAGTCGCCACATAGCGCGCAGCGATGGGGCCGACCGACACATCTTCCGATAAAGAGCCCCACACGCCCGAGGGCTGGCAGACGCTGCGGCGCTTCCTGCCCTATCTCTGGCCCAAGGACCGCACCGACCTTCGCATCCGCATCGTGATCGCGCTGACCCTGGTGCTGATCGCCAAGGCGACCGTGCTCGCCCTTCCCTATGCCTACCGCGCGGCGGTCGACGCGATGACCACGCCGACCAATGCGGTGGCGATGGTCGCGATCTCCTTCGTGATCGCCTATTCCGCGGGACGCTTCGCCAGCGTCGCGTTCGACAATATCCGCAACATGATCTTCGAGCGTGTCGGGCAGGACGCCACCCGCCAGTTCGCCGAGGACGTGTTCCGCCGCCTGCACCAGCTGTCGCTGCGCTTCCATCTGTCGCGCCGCACGGGCGAAATCACCAAGACGGTCGAGCGCGGGACCAAAAGCATCGACACGATGCTGTACTTCCTGCTGTTCAACATCGCGCCCACGCTGATCGAGCTGATTGCGGTTGCGGTGATCTTCTACCTCAATTTCGGCATCGGGCTGGTGCTGGCGACCGGCGTTACCGTGGTCGCCTATATCGCGGTGACGCAGATGATCACCGAATGGCGGACCAAGCTGCGGCGCGAAATGAACGATCTCGACGGGCAGGCGCTCGCGCGTGCGGTCGATTCGCTGCTGAATTACGAGACGGTCAAATATTTCGGTGCCGAGGCGCGCGAGCACGAGCGCTATGCCAAGGCGACGCGGCAATATTCCGAAGCCGCGATCAAGTCCGACGGATCGCTCGGCCTGCTCAACATCGCGCAGTCGTTCATTACCAACCTGCTGATGGCGGGGGCGATGGCCTATACCGTGTGGGGCTGGAGCCAGGGCAAGCTGAGCACCGGCGATCTGGTGTTCGTGCAGACATACCTGACGCAGCTGTTCCGCCCGCTGGATCTCCTGGGCTTCGTCTATCGCACGATCCGGCAGGGCCTGATCGACATGGCGGCGATGTTCCGGCTGATGGATGCCGATGTCGAGGTGAAGGACGCGCCCGGCGCGCCTGCGCTTCATATCAAGCAACCCGGCATCACCTTCGAAAACGTTCATTTCGGCTACGACGACGACCGCCAGATCCTCCACGGGCTCGATTTCGATATCCGTGCTGGCGAAACGGTGGCGCTGGTCGGCCCGTCGGGCGCGGGCAAGAGCACCATCGCGCGGCTGCTGTTCCGCTTCTACGATCCCAGCGCGGGCCGTATCCTGATCGACGGACAGGATATCGCCAAGGTGCAGCAGGAATCGCTGCGAGCCAGCATCGGGATCGTCCCGCAGGACAGCGTTCTGTTCAACGACACCATCGGCTACAACATCGCCTATGGCCGCGCCAACGCAGACGAAGACGATGTCCGTGACGCTGCGCGAGGTGCGGCGATCCTGCCCTTCATCGAATCGCTGCCCGAGGGCTTCGACACACAGGTGGGCGAGCGCGGCCTGAAACTGTCGGGCGGAGAGAAACAGCGGGTCGCGATCGCGCGAACGCTGCTGAAGGACCCGCCGATCGTGATCCTCGACGAGGCGACCAGCGCACTCGATTCGCGGACGGAGCAGGAAATTCTCGCCACGCTGAACCGCGTGGCACGCGGGCGCACCACCCTCGCCATCGCGCACCGCCTGTCGACAATCGCCGATGCCGACCGCATCCTGGTGCTGGAACATGGTCGTCTTGCCGAACAGGGCCACCACACTGACCTGCTGCGCCGCGACGGCCTTTATGCCGAGATGTGGATGCGTCAGCAGGCCGAGCAGGTCGAAGCCACGGACTAGGGCAAGCGCACGGGTTGTGTTGCAGCGCAGCATCGTGCACGGGTCGCCCCTGCCCTTTTAAAAAACGGATTCATCATGACGCCCACGACCGGCGCGAGCGCGCACGCCAGCACAACAGCCCGATGGAAGAGCGAATGGTTCGGCAATGTCCGCGCCGATGTGCTGGCCGGCATCGTCGTCGCGCTGGCGCTAATTCCGGAGGCGATCGGCTTCTCGATCATCGCGGGCGTCGATCCGCGCGTAGGCCTCTACGCCTCGGTCGCGATCGCGATGGTGATCGCCTTTACCGGCGGGCGCCCGGGCATGATTTCGGCAGCTACCGCTGCGGTGGCGGTGGTGGTCGTGCCGTTGGTGCGCGATCACGGCGTCGAATACCTGTTCGCCGCGACGATCCTGATGGGCATCTTCCAGGGCATTGCCGCGCTGCTGAAGCTCAACCTGCTGATGCAGTTCGTCAGCCGCAGCGTCATCACCGGCTTCGTCAACGCGCTCGCGATCCTCATCTTCATGGCTCAGCTGCCGCAGCTCGATCCGACCAACGAGGGCGTCAACTGGATCACCTACGCGATGGTCGCGGGAGGCCTCGCGATGATCTACCTCGTGCCCAAGCTGACCACCGCGATCCCCAGCCCGCTGGTCGCGATCATAGTGCTGACCTGCCTCTCGCTGTGGCTCGGCTCGCCGGTCAACACCGTGTCCGACATGGGCGAGCTGCCGCAGGGCCTGCCTTTCTTCATGCTGCCCGACGTGCCGCTGTCGTGGGAGACGCTGGTTATCATCGCGCCCTATTCGCTCACCATGGCGGCGGTCGGCCTGCTCGAATCGCTGCTCACAGCGCAAATCGTCGACGACATGACGCACACGGGGAGCGACAAGCGCCGCGAAAGCGCCGGGCAAGGCATTGCCAACATCGTCGCCGCGCTGTTCGGTGGGATGGGCGGCTGCGCGATGATCGGCCAGTCGGTCATCAACGTGACTAGCGGCGGGCGTGGAAGGCTCTCCACCTTCACCGCAGGCTTTGCGCTGCTGATCCTGCTCAGCGTGCTGGGCGGAATCGTCGGGCAGGTGCCGATGCCCGCGCTGGTCGCGATCATGATCATGGTGAGCATCGGCACGTTCAGCTGGAACTCGATCCCCAACCTGCGCGTGCACCCGTGGCAAAGCTCGATGGTGATGTTCGTCACCGTCGCGGTGGTGGTCGCCACGCACAACCTCGCCATCGGGGTGCTGGTCGGTGTGCTGCTCTCGGGCATCTTCTTCGTCCAGAAGGTGATGCACATGTTCGAGGTGGAGCGGACCAAGGAAGGAGACACCGCCACCTATACAGCGCATGGCGAGATATTCTTCGGCAGCGTCGCCCGGTTCGAGGCGGCGCTGGGTCCGGAAAGCCTCCAGCCCGACCCGGCCGACCACGTGATCATCGACGTCACCCGCGCGCACTTCTGGGACATTTCCGCCATCGGCGCGCTCGACAAGGTGGTCGAGCGGATGCGGATGCATGGGCGCAGCGTGCAGGTAATCGGCCTGAACGAGGCTAGCGCGGACCTTGTCGACCGCCACGGCGTGACCGACCGCACGGGCGTCGAGATCGGCCTCGCCCCGCATCCGTAGAGCGCTGGATCAGCCGGTCGGCTGGTCCCGGTCGCCGTAGAGCCGGTACGCCACGAAAGAGAGCACGCACAGGCTCAGGCAGCTGGCGAGGATGGCAAGCGCCGTCCCCGCCCAGCCGAACGCCTCGAACAACGCGGTGCCCGCCATGCTGCCGACCGCGCCGCCGAGGAACATCATCACGATGTAAATCGTCGTCAGCCGGGTGCGCAGCTCGGGTTCCTGCGACAGGAAGGTCATCCGGCTGGTCACGTCGATCGCGGGGCCGACGATATTGCCGATCAGGATCGGAATCATGAGCAGCCACAGGTTGTTGCCGAAGGGTAGAAGCAGCGAAATTCCCAGCACCTGCACCAGCGAATAGCCCACGCGCGCCTTCCTCGGCCCGATCCGGTCCGCCAACCGCCCCCAATAGGGGGTCGAGAACACGCTGACCGCCGCGAACCCGGCTAGATAGCCGACGACATCGGTGCCGTAGCCCATCTCCGGCCCGGTCAGATGCAGCGCGAGACCCAGCCAGAGCGCGATGAACTGGCCGAAGCCGATCCCCTGGATCGCACCCGACAGCAGAATTTCGCGCCGGTCGCGCATCAGCGCGAGGAGCGAGGCGATCAGGCCGAGGTACGGCAGCCGGCTCGCGTCCTTATCGCGTACGCCCTTTTCCATGATCGTCGGCAGTGCGAGCGTGATCGCGATCATGAGCCCGGTCGCGATCCAGTACACGGTGCGCCAGCCGAAATACTCAGCCACCACCCCCGCCCCGACCCGCGCGACGAGGATGCCGAAGATCACGCCTGCGGTCAGGATCGCGGTGACATGCCCCAGCCGCTCGGGCGCGACGCGCTTTGAGGCGTAGGCGGGCAACAGGTAGGGCGCGATGGTGAAGAAGCCGAGCAGCGTCGAGCCGACGGTGAACAGCGTCAGCCCCTGCGCCAGCGTCATCACGATCAGCCCGCCGCACTGGCCGATGGTGAACAGGATCGTCAGCGTGCGGTTGGAAAAGCGGTCCCCCAGCGGCAGCAGCAGCAGGATACCCAGCGCCAGCGCCAGCTGGTTAAATGCAGGGACCAGCCCGATCTGCGCCGCCCCCACGCCGAAATGGCGCGCGACATCGCCGATGATCGGGTGGATGTAGTATGCATTCGCGGTCACCACCGCCGCCGCGACGGCGAGCCAGTATTCCTGCGCGGTCGTGAGGCGGGTGGGTTCGTTCATGCGAGCGCCTTCGGCGGCGGAGGCAGCGTGGTCAAGCGCGAGGACTGATTTTGGGTCACGCTAGGTCGCGCTCACTTCAAGACGCCCTCTCGGCAGTCGGTCCGCATGCTTAAAGGAGGCCAATCGAACCAGCCTCAACGATGCCTTCAGGTTCTCTGATCAAGAAAGCGATCTGAACATCAGTGATCCCGGCGGGTTCGAAAACCAGGTAGTACTCATCCGACGATAACCAGCGTGTCTCCACATATCTCAATGCGTACTGGCGATCTCCTCCGTACGGGTTCTCGGCCCAACACGAATAGACTTCGCGAAACCGAACAGGCGGAACTTGCCTTGCGCCAGCGGTTGGAAGCCCCCTTATCTCAGTTGCGTCAAAACCGGAGTAGCCGTCGTCGAGAGAATGGCAGCCGGCATTGCTCGACCTCTCGCAACCCGAGAGACAGATCAGCAGACAAAGGCACACCAGCTTCAGCACAAACGGCATAAGACAGGCACACGAGCGAACCGCAACCGCAAGCGATCAGGATTATCGGTTACAAGATATACTTGCTGAGATCCGTATCCCTCGCCAGATCGTCCAACCGCTCGCGCACATAGGCTGCGTCGATAGTGACGGTTTCGCCTTCGTGCTCCTCGGCTTCGAAGCTGATGTCTTCCAGCAGCCGTTCCATCACCGTCTGCAGACGCCGCGCGCCGATATTCTCGACCGCTTCGTTCACCTGCGCGGCGATCTTGGCGACCTCGCGCACCGCCTCTTCGGTGATGTCGAGCGTGACCTTCTCGGTCCCGATCAGGGCGGTGTATTGCTGGACGAGGTTGGCACGCGTCTCGCTCAGGATCCGCACGAAGTCTTCCTCGGTCAGCGCGCTCAGCTCGACACGGATCGGCAGGCGGCCCTGCAGTTCGGGCAACATGTCGCTGGGCTTGGACACGTGGAACGCGCCGCTCGCGATGAACAGCACGTGGTCGGTCTTCATCGGGCCGTGCTTGGTCGCCACTGTAGTGCCTTCGATCAGCGGCAGCAGGTCGCGCTGCACGCCTTCGCGGCTGACCGAGCCACCGCGCACATCGCTGACCGCGATCTTGTCGATCTCGTCGAGAAAGACGATCCCGTTGGTCTCCGCATTCTGGAGCGCAACGCGGGCGACATCGTCCTGGTCCATCCGCTTCTCGGCTTCTTCGTCGACGAGGCGATCCCACGCTTCGGGCACGCGCAGCTTGCGGCGGCTGGTAGGCTTCTTGCCCATCGCCTTGCCGAACATGTCGGAAAGATCGATCATCCCGACATTGCCGCCCATGCCGGGAATATCCATCGGCATCGCGGGGCTTTCGTTCAGCTCGATCTCGACCTCGACATCGTTCATCGCGTTCTGCGTGATGCGTTCGCGGAAGCTCTGGCGCGTGGCTTCGGAGGCGCTGTCGCCGACGAGCGCGTCGAGCAGGCGCTCCATCGCCGCCTCGCTGGCGGATTCGCGCACCGCCTCGCGGCGACGGTCTTTCTCCAGACGGATCGCTTCTTCGACCAGGTCGCGCGCGATCTGTTCGACATCGCGGCCGACATAGCCGACTTCGGTGAACTTGGTCGCCTCGACCTTCACGAACGGCGCTTCAGCAAGCCGTGCGAGCCGACGCGAAATCTCGGTCTTCCCGCACCCCGTCGGGCCGATCATCAGGATGTTCTTGGGCGTCACCTCGTCGCGCAGGTCGGGGCCGAGGCGCTGGCGGCGCCAGCGGTTGCGGAGCGCCACGGCGACCGCGCGCTTGGCGTCCTTCTGGCCGATGATATGTTCGTCGAGAGCGGCGACGATCGCCTTGGGAGTGAGGGACTGGGTCATTTCTTTCCTACTCCCCCTCCCGCTTGCGGAAGGGGGTCGGGGGGTGGGATTGCGGAGGCAGGACGGCCCACCCCCAACCCCTCCCGCAGGCGGGAGGGGAGCTATACGGTTTCGAGCGTAACCTGGTCGTTGGTGAAGACGCAGACATCCGCGGCGACCGCCATCGCGCGGCGGGCGATCTTTTCCGGATCTGTCTCGTAGTCGGTGAGCGCGCGCGCGGCGGCGAGCGCGTAGTTGCCGCCAGAGCCGATCGCGGCGATGCCGCCTTCGGGCTCAAGTACATCTCCATTGCCGGTCAGCACCAGCATCGTGTCCTTGTCGGCCACGATCATCAGCGCTTCGAGATTCCGCAGGTATTTGTCGGTTCGCCAGTCCTTGGCGAGTTCGACCGCGGCACGCATCAGCTGGCCCGAATACTGGTCCAGCTTGCGCTCAAGCCGCTCGAACAGGGTGAAAGCATCGGCGGTTGCGCCTGCGAAACCGGCGATGACCTTGCCATCCCCGATCCGGCGAACCTTCTTCGCATTGGGCTTCATCACCGTGTTGCCCATGGAAACCTGGCCGTCGCCCGCGAGCACGGTGGTGTCGCCGCGCTTGACGCCGATGATGGTCGTTCCGTGCCACTGTTGCAGGCCGTGGCTGGCGCTATCCGCTGTCATGGCGTGCGATATGGGGGCCATGCGCGCAGCATCAAGCGCGATGCTGCGCCGTCAGCCTCCGGGCGTACCGCCCGCAGCGCCAGCGCCAGCGCCGACCGTGCCGATATTGCCGAACAGGTCTTCCAGGAAGCCGCGCTCACGACCCAGCGTCGGTGTCGCATCGCCATCGGGGGTCAGGAAGACGACCTGTTCCATCCCGCTGCGATCAGCGGCGACCACGTTGCCCGTCCCGTCGAATTGCACGGCGAGAACGGACTGATCCTTGATCCGCGGGCGCACGAAGGGTTTGCGACCCGTCTGGGTCGATACGTAATACCAGGTTTCCGGCCCGAACTGGCTGGTGAAGGTCGGCCGGCCGAGCGTCGCCTCGACCGACTGCTGGTTGTCGATGCCCGGCTGGATCAATCCGATCAGCCGCGAATCGTTAAAATAGCCGCGCGTCTCGCGGATCGAGGTGCACCCTCCCGCTGACACAGCCAGCCCGAGCAACACGACCGGCGCAACAAGCTTCACGATCCGCATAAATTCGAAACCCTCTTCGCAAATTCGGCGCGCGCCCTTTCGTGGACGGGCACACACGCTATATCGTGGCGCGAGCCTTACGGCTTCGCCCGCCCCCGCGCAATGCCACCCGCAAAGGCGGTTGCACGAAGCGTGTGCCGCATCTCTTGCGCCCGCGCTTGAATTGCCGCTGAATGAAGGAAACCCCCGCCATGTCGTTCCTCCACCGCCTGCTGCGAACCGCGCCCGATCCGCGCGAGACCTGGCGGCCGCTCTGGCACCGCCTGGTCATCGCCGCGCGCGAGGAACACTGGTACGCAGACGCCGGCGTGGCCGACACATTGGACGGTCGGTTCGACATGGTTTCGATGCTGACCGCCCTCGCCATCCTCCGGCTCGAGGGCGAGGCCGACGAGGGCATTCCCGCCGCCGCGCGCCTCACCGAACTCTTCGTGGAGGATATGGAGGGGCAGATGCGCGAGGCCGGGATCGGCGACCCCACCGTGGGCAAGATGATCGGCCGGATGATGGCGACGCTTGGCGGGCGCGCGGGGACCCTGCGCGAAGCGCTGGGCGAAAACGACGACGCCGCGCTGGCGGGCGTTGTCGATCGCAACATGCACCTGTCGGAAGACAATGGCGACCCGGCACGCGTGGCGCAGGGCCTGCGCGCCTTCCATGCACGCCTTGTACGAACCGACTTCGCCACGCTGGAGCGCGGAGAGATCGCCGCATGAGCCAAGCCGCTACTCCAGAATTCTCCCGCCTCGTCTCGCTGCGCCAGATCACCGGCAAGCCGGTCTTCCTGGAAGCCGACGAGAGCGAACGCGCGGCGCTGGCCCGACGCTTCGCCATCACCGAGGTTTGCAGCCTGACCGCCGAGATATCGCTCGACCGGAACGGCGATCGGGTAGCCGCCGAGGGAAGGCTGGAGGCGCATATCGTCCAGCCCTGCGCCGTTTCGGGCGAGGATTTTCCCGTCCATATCGAAGAAGACATCGCTCTGCGCTTCGTCCCCGAAGGTTCGATAGACCCCGCGCTTCAGGAAGGCGAGGAGATCGAGATCGAACTCGGCGCCAGCGATCTCGACGAGATCGAATATACCGGTGAGACGTTCGATCTGGGCGAAGCGGTCGCGCAAGGCCTCGCGCTTGCCATCGATCCCTACGCAGAGGGGCCCGAAGCCGACGCAGCTCGTGAAAAAGCTGGCATCAAAGCTGACGATGCCCCTTCCGGGCCCTTGGCCGATGCGCTCGGCGCCGCGCTCAAGCGCAACTGAGGCGGCGCGGCGCGATTTCCGCGTATTGTCCAGAGTGCCCGCTTCCCTGCTCGAACCCGAAGGCGAATTGCCTCTGCGTACGGACCGATGAAAAGTTTTAACAAAAAATGCTAAAGGCCTCTTAGGGAACGCGAATATAATTGATACGCTCGTATCCCTCGGCGGCGGAGCCTGGTTCGCAGCTGAGCCATTGGAAGAGGTACACTATTTCGGAGCCTGAAGTTTTGTCGCCACTTCTCATGTTCGTTCTGGGCGCAACGCTCTCGGCTATCGTATGCGGCATCTTCATGCTGATTGCGCGCGAGAGATTGCAGGCGAGGTTGACCGCGGCAGAGCGCGATCGCGCCTGCCTTACTCTGGCGGAGAACGTCGGTTCGGTTGCCACCTGGATCGTCGACAAGCGCACCGGAACGCTGTTCTGGTCGGATCGGGTCTATGCGATCCATGGCCGTGACAAGGCAAAGGGCACGCCCGAACTCGAGGCAGCGATCGACTATTATCATCCCGACGACCGCGAAAGAGTGCGCAAGACAGTCGAGGAAGCGATCTCCTCTGGCAGCCCGTTCCATCTGGATGCCCGGCTCATCGACGAGCAGGGTGTTGAGAAATCCGTTATATCGCGCGGCATATGCACCGTCGGGCAGGACGGCGAGGTCGTCGAACTGTTCGGGGTATTCTTCGAGACCACGCCGACGAGATCGTTCGCGGTCCTCGGAAACGAAGACCTGAACACGCTTTCGCTCGAAGAGGATTACCACGCCGACGCGTGACCCGCAGCGACCCGCCACCCAGTTACATGGCGGAAAACGCCTCGAGATCGTGGATTTTGCCCGAAACGACCAGCTCGTCGCCCGGGAAGATGATGGTGTCGGGCACCGCGTGGATGAAATTTTCGCCCTCGCGCTTCACGCCCACGACCGTCACATCGTATTTCTTGCGGCACTGGCTGGTGACCAGCGGCAGGCCCAGCAGCGGCTCGGGCGCGATCAGCCGGGCAATCGCAAATTCGTCGCCGAAAGCGATGAAATCGAGCAATCGCTCGTTGATGAGGTGAGCCACCCGTTCGCCCATCCGCTGCTCGGGAAATACCACGTGCGCCGCGCCGGTCCGTTCAAGGATCCGCGCGTGTTTCTCGTTAGTCGCCTTGGCCCAGATATTGGTCAGGCCCAGGTCGGACAGCGCCAGAACGATCAGTACGCTCGCCTCGATATTGGTGCCGATACCGACCACTGCGGCGTCGAAATCCTTCGCGCCCAGCTGCTCGAGCGTGGTCGTGTCGGTCGCATCCGCTTCCACCACCTTGGTCAGCTCGCCGGCGAATTCCTGCACCAGTGCGGGGTCGATATCGACCGCCAGCACTTCGTGCCCCATCCGCTCCAGCGTGCGCGACACCGCGCCTCCGAAGCGGCCGAGGCCGATCACCATGATGGGCTTGCGCCTTTTAGCCGACAATCGGGTTCTCCTGCGGATAACGATAGGGGCGGTCGCGCCCACCCAGCGCAAGCGCGGTCGCCACGGTGATGGTTCCCACCCGCCCGACGAACATCAGGATGATCAGCGCCACCAGGCCACCGGCGGGCAGTTTAGCGGTGATCCCGGTCGACAGGCCGACGGTGGAGAAGGCAGAAATGCACTCGAACAGGATATCGTCGAGCGGCAGGCTGCTGATCGAGGCGATGTAGGTCGTCGCCGCAAAAACCAGCGTGGCCGAAAGCACCGTCACCGTCAGCGCCTGACGCTGTATCTCGCTGCCGAAGCGACGCTGGAACAGCCCGGAATCCTGCCGCCCGAGAATCTCCGACAGGACGATCGCGAACAGCACGAAAAAGGTCGTCACCTTGATCCCGCCCGCTGTACCCGCGCTTCCCCCGCCGATGAACATCAGGAAGAAATTGGTCATCAGCGTCTCGTCGTGGAAGGCGCCCACGTCCAAGCTGTTGAACCCGGCGGTACGCGGCATCACCGAATGGAAGGCGGCGTTCAGGATCTTCGAGCCCCACCCCATCGGCCCGAGCGTTTCGGGGTTGTCCCACTCCATCGCAAGGATCGCGGCGAAGCCGAACAGAAGCAGCGCGGCGGTGCCCCAGACGGTGATCTTGGTATGGAGCGACCAGCGCCGCCACGCGATGCCGTGGGCGCGCAAGTCCTGCATCACGGGAAAGCCGAGCGCGGTGATGATGATCGAGATCATGATCGGGACGAGGAACAGCGGGTCGTCCTGGAAACCCATCAGGCTGTCGGAATAGCTGGAAAATCCGGCATTGTTGAACGCGCTGACCGAGTGGAAGACCCCATGCCACAGCGCCAGACCCGGCGTTTCGCCATAGCCGCCCATCAGCCGCGCGGTGAGGATGATCGCCACGACCCCCTCCACCACCACGGTGATGACGAGGATCAGCTTGAGCGCGGAGAGAGCATCGTGCTTCTCCAGCCGGTTACGCTCCACCTGCGTCGCCATCCGGTCGCGCAGGCCGAAGCTTCGCCCGGCCAACAGGCCCAGCAGCGTGGCCGAGGTCATGATCCCGAAGCCGCCGACCTGGAACAGCAGCAGGATCACGCCCTGCCCGAAGCCCGACCAGTAGGTCGGCGTATCGACCACGATCAGCCCGGTGACGGCCACCGCGGAGGTGGAGGTGAACAGCGCAGTCAGCAGCGGCGCGCGCACGCCGCCCGTAGTCGCAAAGGGCAGGCTCAGAAGCACGGTGCCGACACAGATCGCCGCCAGGAAAAGCAGCGGAATCAGCCGAATCGGGTCGCGCAGCGCAATCACGCAGCGCGCTGTGCTCCTATCCGGCGGCGGAATAAAGCGCCTTTGCGAACCTCGTCCTTCCGCCAGCAGAGCGCGCTTAGCTCAGCCGTTATCTTCTCCCTTTGTGTTCTCGACGATCATCAACAGCAGGCCTGCGAAGACCAGTCCGAAGCCTGCCAGATGAACCCAGCGGAATGCCTCGCCCAGCAGTACATATGACATAACCAATGCTGTTATCGGCATGATCGCCATCGCGCCGGCGGCCAGCGCCCCCGGCGCCTTGCGCACGCCGGCGTACCAGATCACCGGCGCAAGCCCGCCGGTAGCAGCACCCCAGAACGCCAGTGCGCCAAGCCCAAAGGTGTTCGCCCGACCGAATTCGAACGGGTGCGCATCGAACAGCAGAGCCAGTACGACGAACAGGGGTATCGCCAGCAGCGAGGCGGCCAGTGTCGTTTCGAGAGAGCTTATCCCGGCCGAAAGCTTGCGCGAAAGCAGCGTGTAGGCGGCCTCCATGCAGATCGCCGCGCCGACCAGCGCCGCGCCCAGCAGCAGGGCATCACCGCCCTGCCCGCCTCCGCCGCCCCGGAACAGGTTGATGATCGCAATCCCCGCTACGCCCAGCGCAAGCGCGCCTGCTTTTCGCCAGTTCATCGCCGCGCCGAAGAATACCACTGCCGCGATCGCTGTAACGGCGGGTGTCGCACTCATGATCGTCGATCCGATGACGCCCGTCGTCAGGCGCATGCCGTAAAGCATCGTGGCAGTGAAACCGACCATCCCGAATGCGGAAATGGCGGCGATGACCCACCAGTCGGACCGTTTGGCATTGGCGAAACGGTCCGTTGCAAACCAGACGAAGGGGGCAAGCACGACGCTGGCAATAACCATCCTCAGGCACGAGGCGGTGAAGATCGAAAAATGCGCGCCGACGATCTTGCTGAGCGGGGTCGCCGTACCGAACAGCGCCATGCCCGTAAGCAACTGCGCGATCGTGGCTGGGGAGGAAGAGGTATTTTCTGTAGACATGGCCAACATTGGTTAGACCAGTGGCGTCTGCCGTAGTTCCGGTCGATGGAAACTGCGCGCCCCCGAGAATGGTCGATTTCGCTGTCCTACATCGGCAGCATCGGCGCATGATCGCGACCGTTCTTTGACATGGTCGATCCGCCGCAGAAACGCGTTGCTCGGGAGGAGAGTTTTTCTCCCTCTGGACACTGTGTCAGGTGTGTCAGGGCCGCCCGCCGCGGCAGCGCGAATCAGAACGGTGCGGGCGGGCCGTAGAACATCCTGACCTCGATGATCCGCGCCACGTCGTTGGCCCAGGTCATCTGGACGTCCACCTTCCAGATCGGTGCATTATGCCCATCGGGGACCACGGTGATCTCGTAGAGCGGGAAAACCTCGCCCTCTGGAGACTTGCGCTCGATCCGCCAGACGTGGTCGAGGTCCAGCGCCAGAAAGGCATCGCGCGGTGCGATCCGGTTCTGGTCGTAGGATGCAGGAGCGCCGCTGGAGAGGTGGAAGAATGTCTTCTGCCCGTTCCTCAGCTTCGCCTGCTCGCTGCGAAGCGTGTCGAGCACCCGGCTCGCTTCGGTCGCATCGAGCGATCGCAGGTGCTGGGCGGGCGCGTCGGCCTGCGCCTGCGCGTACAGGGCGCCGGGCGCGCCCAGTGCCCAAGCGAGCGCTGCAATCGTGAGAAGGCGGGGCGAGGAAATACGCATGGCCTCTCATCGCCCCATCATGCTGTCGCGCACGTGAACCCGCGCGGGCGATCAGAACGGAATGTCGTCGTCCAGATCGTCGTAGTTCGAGCCTCCGTCCGAACCGCCACCGCCCTGGTTCCAGCCGCCCTGGTCGCCACCCGATGTGCCACCGCCCGACCTGCCGCCACCGTAACCGCCGCCGCGCTGGCCACCGCCACCGCCGCCGCTGCCACCCTGCGGGCCGTCGAGCATGGTCAGCGTGCCGTCGAACCCGCGCAGCACGACTTCGGTGCTATACCGGTCCTGTCCGTTCTGGTCCTGCCACTTGCGGGTCTGCAGCTTGCCTTCGATATAGACCTTGCTGCCCTTCTTCAGGAACCGCTCGACCACATTGACGAGACCTTCGGAGAAGATGGCGACGGTGTGCCACTCGGTCCGCTCCTGCCGTTCGCCGGTGTTGCGGTCCTTCCACTGCTCGCTGGTTGCGATGCGCAGGTTGGCGACCTTGCCGCCGTTCTGGAAGCTGCGGATTTCGGGGTCCGCGCCCAAATTGCCGATCAGCATGACCTTGTTGAGGCTGCCCGCCATGATTCGTATCCCTTCGTGTGTGTTGGGAACGGCCTATCGAATGGCGCGCATCGGGGCCAGTAGGGAAAGCGCCGATGTGAACAGGCTCGCTACAGGCCCAGCGCCACCGCGCTCCAGTAGGTGATCCCTGCGAAGACGTAGGCGAGCGCAAAGAGGTAGCCGACCATGAAGGCGGGCCATTTCCAACCGTTCGTCTCGCGCCGCGCAACCGCAATCGTCGACAGGCACTGCGGGGCGAACACGAACCACGCGAGGAAGGCGAGCGCGGTCGGCAGGCTCCACCGCTGCGAGAGCGTGGAGGCGAGCCCCTCCGCCTCGGCCTCGTCGTCCTTCGCGTCGATCGCGTAGGTCGTCGCGAGCGAGGCCACCGCTACCTCGCGCGCCGCCATCGCGGGGACCAGCGCCAGGCTGATCTCGCGGTTGAAGCCGATCGGTTCGAGCACGACGTTGAGACCGTCGGCAATATGGCCCGCGATGGAGGCATCGACCTGGCTCTCGCCCGGTTTGGCCTGCGGGAAGCTGAGCATCAGCCACAGGATCACGGTGGCGGAAAAGATGATCGTGCCCGCGCGGCGCAGGAAAACCCACGCGCGTTGCCACAGCCCGATGGCGATGTCGCCCACGCTTGGCAGCTGGTAGCGCGGCAGCTCCATGATGAAGCCGGTCGCCCCGCCCTTCGTCACCGTGCCGCGCAGGATCAGCGCGACGACCAGCGCGCCGAGGATACCGGCGAGGTAGAGCGCGAAGAGTACGAGGCCCTGCAAGCCGATCCCCGCACCCACCGTGCGTTGCGGGATGAACGCTGCGATGATGACTGCATAGACCGGCAACCGCGCCGAACAGGTCATCAGCGGCGCGATCAGGATCGTGGTCAGCCGGTCCTTCGGGTCCGCGATGCTGCGCGTCGCCATGATACCGGGGATGGCGCAGGCGAAGCTGGAAAGCAGGGGGATGAAGCTGCGGCCTGAGAGGCCGACGACCGCCATCAAACGGTCCATCAGGAAGGCGGCACGGGCCATGTAGCCGGTCGCTTCCATGACGAGGATGAAGAAGAACAGGATGACGATCTGCGGGAGGAACACCACCACCGAACCGACGCCTGCGATGATCCCCTGGGTCAGCAGGTCGCGCAGGAAACTCTCGGGCATGGCGCCTTCGACCCACGCGCCCAGCGATCCCGCCGCGCCGTCGAGCGCATCGGTCAGCGGGGCGGCCCATGCAAACACGGCCTGAAACATCACGAACAGCAGCACCAGCAGGATCAGCGGACCGACCCACGGGTTCAGGAGCACGCCGTCCAGCCGGTCGCCGATCCGACGTGCCGTCGAGGTCTGGTAGACGGTGGCCTTGGCAATGGTCCGCGCTTCCAGCCGTCGCTCGGTTGCATCCATGCGGGGGCGGTCGGCCAGCGTGCCCACTTCGGGCCGCGCCGCGGCGATGGCGGCTTTGAGCTCGTCAAGCCCGCGACGGCGCACAGCGACGGTCTCCACCACCGGCACGCCGAGCGCCTTGGAGAGGACTTCGATGTCGAGCTTCAGCCCGTCGCGCTCCGCCATGTCGACCATGTTGAGCGCGACGACGGTCGGCTTGCCGATTGCGAGCACTTCCTGCGCGAAAACAAGATGCTGCTCCAGGTTGCCCGCATCGAGCACGAGCACCAGCACATCGGGCTCGGCCTCGCCCGGAAACTCGCCGTGGACGACCTTGCGGGTCACTTCCTCATCCGGGCTGGAGGCGTCGAAGGCATAGGCACCGGGCAGGTCGATCACGTCGGCCTGCGTGCCGTCGGGCAGCGCTAGCACGCCCGCCACGCGTTCCACGGTGACGCCGGGATAGTTGGCGATCTTCTGCCGCGCGCCGGTCAGCTTGTTGAACAGCGCGCTCTTGCCGGAATTGGGATTGCCCAGCAGGGCGACCCGGAAACTCTCGCTCATCGAATTGTCCTCAGGCCGCGTCGAGCGAAATGGCGGCAGCCTGCACCTTGCGCAGTGCGATGGTCATGCGTCCGATCGAAACGGCAACCGGATCCCGCCCGCCGAAGACACCGTGGTGAGCCATCGAAATCTCCACCCCCGGTTCAAATCCGAGCGCGCGCATCCGCTTTGCGTCCGCCGGGGGCAGCGCATCCCAGTCTATCCGGGAGATACGGGCGCTGGTGCCGGGCTTGAGCTTTTCGAGGGTCATGCGCCCGCTTCTGACAAAGCCCGCCGCTAGATGCAACTGATTATCAATACCCCTCGCGCGCCTCAGTTGGCGGGGTAGCGCAGGCGACCCAGCAGCCGCACCGGACTGAAGCTTTCCCGATCGGCCCTCCCCAGCAACTGTGCCTTCGCCTTTTCGAACTGCATGACGTTCTCGATCCGGCGGTCGAGAAAGGCGCGCGTTTCCGCCTTGTCCTCGCTCTCGTCGTCGATCCAGACCAAGAGGGTGGCACTGTAGAGCGAAGAGAGGATCGCGCGCTTTGTATAGTGGTTGTAATCGGTCGCGGTGTCGCCTGCGAGCCGCCACATCAGGTCCGCGCTGTTCCACGCACCGCGCAAGGAAGCCCGCACGTTCTGCGGCATCGAGCCAATCGCGAGCGCGCGCCGCATCGCCTCTTCCTGCCCTGCCACCGCATCGAGCCGGTAGAGCACGAGATCGCGAATCTTTTCGCGAATCTTCCGGGTAGCGAGCACTTCTTGCGACATGTCGCGCGCCATCGCTTCGTCGATCGACTCGATCCACGCCGCGACCATGACCATAGCGGCCGACTGGCGCCCTCGGGGCTTGAATGCCAGCCTGCCCAACGCCGGATCGACCCCCTCCATGTCTGCTGCGGTGAGAAGCGCGGTTTCGCTCCAGCCATCGAAGATCGCCGAATCGGCAATTGCGGGGGCGAGCGCGGTACGCAGCTCGTCGAGCGTCAGATTGGCGGCGTTTTCGATCATCGTTTAAAAGCTCGGTCCGTATTGTTCGGCCGACTGGCTCTTGTCCGCCGCCGCAACGAAGGCATCTGTCAGCCGGGTTTCGTCGATCAGTGCGACATAATCGCGGGCGGAACGACCCGAATTATCGGTCCGGTCGGGATTTGCTCCATGATCGAGCAGAACCTGCACCAAGGGAATATCGCGCTTGTGAACCGCGAAGATCAGCGGTGTCTCCCCGGTCGACGTCACCGGATCGACCCGGGCGCCCGCTTCGAGGAGGGCGGTCACGCTCTCTGCATCGCCGAGCCGGGTCGAAATCTCCAGAGGCGTTACACCCTGCTTGTCGGTCTGGTTGGGATTGGCGCCCTTCTGCGTCAGGAAACGGATCCATCGCGTATCCTGACGCGCCGCGACGATATGCAACGCGGTTTCGCCGGTCCCGATGTCCCTGCTGTTGATCAGGACGCTTGCGGTGGGGCTTTCCACCATCGTCGTCACCGCAGTCGCGTCGCCTTCGCGAACGGCCTTGAGGAACTTGTAAGCGTCGGACCGGATCCCGCCCGCCTGGGCGAGCGCAACGCCGCTCAATGCGAGGAGAGAAAGGATGGCCATGCGGGCCCAATTGCGGATAAACGGCGGCGACACCTTAAACACTCCTGTCATTGCCCCTAGTTCCTGTAAGGGGCCGCTATTCCTAGCCCGCAATTAGCAGACGCTGAACCCGATTGCCATGAGCCACCCGATCAAATCCTTCGTCCTTTTCGCCGCGTTCGCGACAGGCCTCGCCGCCTGTTCACCGGGAGAGCAGACCGCTGCGCCACCACCGCTCGAAGGCGCTGCCATCGGCGGCCCCTTCACGCTCACCGGAGAGGACGGCCAGCCGGTTTCGTGGAGCGATTTCGACGGCAAGTACCGCACGCTCTATTTCGGCTACACCTTCTGCCCGGACGTCTGCCCGGTCGACGTCGGACGCGCTATGGCAGGCCTCAAGAAGTTCGAGGCGGCGTCTCCCGATCGCGCGGCCAAGGTCCAGCCGCTGTTCGTCAGCGTGGACCCGGAACGCGATACGCCTGCAGTGCTGCGCGAGTTCACCGACCAGTTTCACCCGCGCCTGATCGGCATGACCGGCAGCAAGGAACAGCTCGACAAGGTGACCAAGCAGTTCGCCGCGCAGTATTCGCTCGGTGAAAAGAACGAGGAAGGCGGATACCTCGTCAATCACACCAGCATCACCTACCTGTTCGGGCCCGACGGCGAACCGATCGCGATCCTTCCGACCGATGCAGGCCCCGACGCGGTCGCTGCCGAGCTCGACAAATGGGTGCGCTGAGAGACCGTTTCTGGGAGCGTCCTCTGGCCGAGCTCACGCAGCCCGAATGGGAGGCGCTGTGCGACGGTTGCGGACGATGTTGCCTGCACAAGCTGGAAGATGAAGACACCGGCGAATTGGCGGAAACCAACGTCGCGTGCCGCTTGCTCGACTGCAAGACGGCGCGCTGCCGCGACTACGCCAACCGCAAGGCCTACGTCCCCGATTGCCTGCGGCTGACGCGGTCGCTGGTCGGCAAGCTGCCCTGGTTGCCCGAAACCTGCGCTTACCGTCGCCGAGAAGAGGATCGCGAACTGCCGCGCTGGCATTACCTCCTCACCGGATCGCGCGAGGACGTTCATCGCGAGGGCGCAGGGATCGCGGGACGGGTGATATCGGAGACCGACGCCGGGCCGCTCGAACATCACATCGTCGAGTGGGACGGATGATCGACTGGCTGCGGGCACCTGCCGATCCGGTGGTCGTGCTCGGCACCGGCGAACTGCCACTGCACATCCGCCGCCACCCACGCGCCACCCGCATGACGCTTCGCCTTGGTGACGACGGCGAGAGCGCCCGCGTCACCCTGCCACGCTGGGGCACCACCACGGAGGCGGTGAAGTTCGCCCAGTCGCGCGCAGGGTGGCTGGAGGCTCAGTTGGCAAAGCGCCCTCCCCGCACGGAACCCCATCCCGGTGGCACAGTCGTCTTCCGGGGGCGCGAACTGATGATCGATTGGCACGCCGACCGCCCACGCAAGGCCGTGTTGCGTGACACTTCGATCACGCTTGGCGGGCCACGCGACACGCTCGCCCCCCGGCTCAGGCGTTGGATGCAAGGCGAGGCGCGCGCGCTGTTCGCCGACGATCTCGCCTTCTACGCCTCGCGCGCGGGGCTTTGCGTGCCCGACTTCGCGCTCAGCAATGCGCGGCGGCGTTGGGGGAGTTGTTCGTCGAGCGGGACGGTGCGGCTTAATTGGCGGCTGGTGCAGGCACCCGACGAGGTACGCCGCTCGGTCGTTGCGCACGAGACCGCGCATCGCGTGCATTTCGACCACTCGCCACGCTTTCACACGCTGCTTGGCGAGCTGTTCGAGAGCGACCTGCCTGCGGCTGAACGCTGGCTCAAGGCAAACGGCCCAGCGCTGTTCAGCAGCTTCGGCTGACCCGATTGCGCTTCGACACTGGCGGGGCGGCGCGGCGTGCCCTATGTTGGCCCCATGCGGATCAGCCCGAAATACGATGTCGCCGGCGGTGTTGGCGACCTGTGGACCGAACTCAAGCGCCCCCAGCCCTATCGCTGGCCGATCCTCTTCGCGTCCTGCGCGCTGACCGGCCTCGGGCTCTATCCCTTTATCAAGGAGCGGGTCTATCCCCCGCCCCCCAAGCCCGACATCGTCTACCTCACCACGTTCGCGCCCGACCGGACCGACGCGGAGATCATCGCCTCCAACGTCGAGAATCAGGAACGCAAGGAAGCGCGCCAGCGGCTTCTGGACGCGCAGATCGAGAAGCGGCGCGAGATGTACCGTGCGCTGGGCCAGGCGACCGGCATCGATACCGACAAGATGGAAGCCGAGATCGCCGCCGAGAAGGCACGCGAAGAAGCGGCGGAGAAGGCGCGGATCGAGCAGGCCACCGGCGGAGCGGGCAACGACAGCGCCGATGACCGCAGCGAGTGATGCGCGCTGGCTGGCCGCAGCGGCGCGACTGGCGCTGAGAGGCCGCCCCGCCAGCGCCCCCAACCCGGCCGTCGGCTGCATTATCGTGAAGGACGGCCGCGTCGTCGGGCGCGGCTGGACGCAGAGCGGCGGACGCCCGCATGCCGAAGCGATGGCTCTGCACATGGCTGGCGAAGCGGCGCGCGGCGCGGACGTCTACGCCACGCTGGAGCCTTGCGCACACCAGTCCGAACGCGGCCCCGCCTGCACCGACCTGCTGGTGGAGGCGAAGCCTGCGCGGGTGATCGTCGGGGCCACCGACCCCGATCCGAGAACCGCCGGGAAAGGCATCGAACGGCTGCGCACGGCGGGCGTCGAGGTCTCTACACCGGCCTGTCCGGCCTGCGCCGAAAGCCTTGCAGGCTACCTCATCCGCGCCCGCTTCCAGCGCCCGCATGTCACGCTCAAGCTGGCGACGTCGCTCGATGGATGCATCGCGCTCGCCGATGGCAGCAGCCAGTGGATTACCGGCGAAGCGGCGCGCGCGCACGTCCACTCCCGCCGTGCGCTGACCGATGCGATCCTCGTCGGCGGCGGCACATGGCGCGCGGACGGGCCGCGCCTCGATGTCCGCCTGCCGGGTCTCGAGCATCGCAGCCCGGCCCGCTGGATACTGACCTCGCGCGATGTGGAGGGCGCGCAGACCATCGCCACACCGCAAGACATCGCGCGCATCCCTGCCCAGTACCTCTACGTCGAAGGCGGCGCGCAGACTGCGGCGAGCTTCCTCGCCGCCGACCTTGTCGACCGGCTGGAGGTCTACCGCGCGCCCATCGTGATCGGAAACGGGCTGCGCGCAATCGGCGATCTCAGCCTCGCCACGCTTGCAGAGGCGCACGGACGCTGGCAGCCGGTCGAACAATGCAAACTCGGGCCCGACAGTTTCGAGGCCTTTGTGCGAACTCGCGGAGAAAGCTGAATGTTCACCGGAATCGTCACCGCCATCGGCACCGTCGCCAGCGTCGAGCAGCGCGGCGACCTGCATGTGCGGATCGCCTGCCCCTACGACCCGGAGAGCATCGCCATCGGCGCCTCGATCGCGTGCTCGGGCGTCTGCCTGACCGTGGTCGAGCGTGGCGGCGTGACCGGCGATTCGTGGTTCGCGGTCGACGTATCGGGTGAAACGGTATCCCGCTCCGCCCCCGGCCAGTGGGAGACCGGACGCCGCCTCAATCTCGAACGCGCGCTGAGGCTGGGCGACGAACTGGGCGGGCACATCGTCACCGGCCATGTCGACTGCGTGGGCGAACTGGTCGGCAAGCGTGAGGAAGGCGACTCGATCCGCCTCACCATCCGCGCCCCGGCTGACTACGCCCCGTTCATCGCGCCCAAGGGGTCGATCACCGTCGATGGCGTTTCGCTGACCGTGAACGGCGTCGACGATCTGTCCGATGGCAGCTGCACCTTCACGCTCAACATCATCCCGCATACCGGCGAGGTGACGACGCTGGGCGCGCTGGCAGAAAGCGATCGCGTGAACCTCGAAATCGACGTCCTCGCTCGCTATCTCAAACGGATGCAGGCGCTGGCCGGGTAACGGGGAACGAGACGATGATGACCTACGGGATATTGCTGGCGCTGGCGCTGTTCATGCGGTTCGGCCCGGATATCCCGCTAAGGCGATTACTGAACCGGCATCTGGTGGAGCGTCCTCTCGACATCCTCCTGGCACGCAAGCGTCACCAGTACCTCTTCATCCTCATCGCATCGGTCATGCTGCTGATCAGCGGAGAGGCGCTGCTGCTATTCGGGCCGGAGCTGATGTTGGTCTACGCCGCCGACCTGGCGCTCTACGTCGATGTGGTGGTGATCGCGGCGGCGTCCGCCTCATGGAGCCGTACCCATGCCGTCCTGTCGCGCTGGAGGCCGCAGTTCGGTCGAAATAGGGGCGACTCGCGCAAGGTGGGCAGCGCAACGCCACGCGCGAAGCGCAACCAGCGCACCCCGGCGTCTCTGTCCAAGGCGAACGACGACGATGGCGACGGACCGGATGCCGGTTTTGCCGCGTCCACGCAGCGCTTCGCAATCGCCGCCTGACACACCTGACACAGTGTCCAGGGGCAGAAAAGCTGCCCACCAAAGATGCGACGTTTCGGGCTATCGACGGTGTGAAAGAGCGGTCGCCAACCTAGCGCTACCAAACGCTGTAGGACAGCGCGTAGTCTTGCTCCGGACGATCGCCCCCCGGGTGCGCTAGGCGCGCGCCGTCTCGCCCTTCCTGAGCGTCAGGACCTCCACCCCGTTTGCCGTCACCGCCACGGTATGTTCGAACTGGGCGGATAGCTTTGCGTCCCTGGTCACAACCGTCCAGCCGTCGTCGAGCGTCACGGTCGCCGCGCGGCCGAGGTTGACCATCGGCTCGATCGTGAAGGTCATCCCTTCCCGCAGACGCAGCCCCCTGCCCGGCCGCCCGTGATTGAGCACCTGAGGTTCCTCGTGCATTTCACGGCCGATGCCGTGGCCGCAATATTCCCGCACCACGGTGCAGTTGTTCTTCTTGGCGTGCTTCTCGATCGCGTGGCCTACATCGCCCAGATGCGCGCCGGGCCGGACCGCGCTGATCCCCGCCCACATTGCATCCTGCGCCACGCGCGCGATCCGCCGGCCCTGCGGCGAGACATTGCCGACCAGGTAGGTCTTGCTCGAATCGGCGATGAAACCGTTCTTCTCCAGCGTGATGTCGAGATTGATGATGTCGCCGTCCTGCACGATCACTTCTTCGGAGGGCACGCCGTGGCACACGACCTCGTTGATCGAGCAATTGAGCACGTATTCGTAGCCGTACTGCCCCTTGCTCGCCGGGCGCGCGGCGCAATCCTCGCTAATGAAGCGCTCCACCAGATCGTTGATCTGCATGGTCGAGAGCCCTGCGAGATCGAGCGTGTCGAGCATCTCGAACACCGAGGCGAGCAGTCGCCCCGATATGCGCATCAGTTCAAGTTCTTCGGCTGTCTTAACCATCTCAGGCAGCGGCGCGGGTTTCGCTGCCATCCTCGCCCTCAATGGCAAGAGCCAGCTCCCGCTTCACGATATCGTTGAAGGAGAGCGTCGGATTGGCTTCGGCCAGCCGCCCGATCTTCATCCAGAACTCCGCCTGCGCATTGATCGAGCGGCACATGACCGTGCTCGCAGCGCGCACCTGCTCGTGGAGTTCATCGTCGATCTTGACCAGACCCATTGTTCGACCCTTATACGATTCGTATACGTGCCGTATATGGACCGCACATTCCGCACAGTCCAGCGGCTATTGTCCGGCAGGTCTTCCGCGCGACTTTGGCCCCGGTTCGCGGTCAGGCCTTCGCGGCTCTGGCGGCCTTGCTGCCAGAGATGGCGATGGCACGCGTTGCCTCCGCGAAATTGCGCAAGACACCAAGTTCTCTGGCGGACAGGCCGTCCAAACCGGATTCGTTTCGATAGGGCATATCCGGGCAAGCCATGCCAGCGGCGATCGTTCCGCAAAGGCACTAGAAAAATATTCTTATTCAATGCCTTGTATCAGCGGTCCATGTGCAAAATCGTCGCGAGTGATCGCGTAGACAAGATGCAGAACGCGCTTTCCCCGATGTTTGGAGAGCTCGGTCCGCCGGGTCTGCTGCGCTCCGATGTTCTCGAGAGCGATGCGGCTACGCCAGTTCGCTTCGCCCACGCGGAAGTCGACGCGCTCGACGCTCTGGAGCGCGTGGCCCACCATCAGCTGCTTGACCTCGCGGTTGGCGCCCTTGCCCCAGTATCGCGGTGCGAGAAAGGTCCAGCCGATCTCGACCGAGCTTTGCTCTTCCTCGTCGTCTTCGGCACTCTTCAGCGCCTGAAAGCGGGATGAGCCGATGACCGAGCCGTCGCGCTGGTCGATGATCGCCAGCGCACCGCCCTTCGCCAATGCATCGTCGAAGAAGACGCGGAAAACATCCGCGCGCCAGCGATCGGTCATGGGGTGCTGTTCCCACACTGCCGGATCCGAAGCGACCGCGTAGAGCGCGCTCCAGTCCTCGGCGGTGAGTGGCCTCAGCAGGTACCGCTCCCCCTCGAGGAGCGGCTGCCGGTCCATCTCAGGCGGCGACATCCGCGAGCGCGGCGATGAACTTGTCGATATTGCCCTTGGTCAGCCCGGCAATGTTGATCCGGCCAGACCCAGCCATGTAGACCGCGTGATCCTCGCGCAGCTTGGCGATTTGGTCTTTGTTCAGCGGCAGCATCGCGAACAGGCCGTTCTGCTCTTCCAGATGGGCGAGCGGCACGCCCTCCACCTTGTTGTCCGCCCCGGCCAGATGCGCACGGACCCAGCGCAGGCGCTGGCGCATACCGTCGAGCTCTTCCAGCCACTGCTGGCGCAGGTCCTCGTCGCGCAGCACGATCCGCACCGCCGCGCCGCCGTGATCGGGCGGCATGGACCAGTTAGCGCGCGCCAGCGCAGCCGCGTTCGACATCGCCGCGCCCATCTGCGCCGGATCGGCAACCTTGGCGTACATCGCGCCCACACGATCGCGGTAGAGGCCGAAATTCTTGTCGCAGCTATAGGCGATCAGCGCGTCGGGCACCTTGGCCAGCACCTTGCGCAGGCCTGCCGAGTCTTCCTCCAGCCCGGTTCCGAGCCCCTGGTAGGCGCTGTCGATGATCGGCAGCACGGGGCTGTCCGCCAGCGCATCGGCGATCGCATCCCACTGTTCGTCGGTGTAATCGATGCCCGAGGGGTTGTGGCAGCAGGCGTGGATCAGCACCGCATCGCCTTCGCGGCCCGCACGAACGATCTCGATCAGCGCGTCGGCATCGGCGCTGCCGTCTTCGTTCGAATGGCTGAAGGTCACGGCTTCCAGACCGACATCCTCGATGATCGGGATATGGTTGGGCCAGCTCGGCGTGCCGACGAACACGCGGGTAACGCCCGCGCGCTGCGCCAGCGCCACAGCGAGGCGCACCGCGCCCGTGCCGCCCGGCGTCTGCACGCCTTCGATCCGCCCGCCCATCGTCGCATCGGAGCCGAAGATGATCGGCATCAGCGCGTGGACGAACCCACGATCCCCTTCCGGGCCGAGGTAGCTCTTGGAGTCCTGCTCTTCCCACAGCCGCTGTTCGGCGGCCTTGATCGCGCCGAACACGGGGGTCGCACCATCGTCCGTCCGGTACACGCCGACGCCGAGGTCGATCTTGTCCTCACGCTCGTCGGCGGCGAACTGGGCGATCAGCGCGAGCAGCGCATCGGGCGGAGTGTCTTTCAGGCGTTCGAGCATGCGCGTCCCATGCTATCGCAGGGACCCGAGAGCAACCGCTAATATGCGCGGCAGCGCGGTTAGAAGGGCAACCAGCGCTGCTTCTTGGAAAACTTCATGTAGCCCGCATTGATGCCGAGCCGTAGCCCCGCCCCCATGCGAATCGGAATCAGCACCGTATCGCCCTTGCGCAGGTAGCTCGCGGTGACGCCGCCGATCAGGTAGGCCTGCCCCTCGCCCGCCGGGAAGCGTTCGTAAAGCTGCTCGGTATCGAACAGGTTGTAGACCAGCACGAAGGTCTTGCCGCCGTTCGCGCCCACGTCAAACCCGATGGAAGGGCCGGTCCAGTAGACGGGCATCTGCCCTTCGACCTTGTGGTACAGCGTGCCCGAGCCGTAGCGTGCGCCGATGAAGAACGCGCCGCCCGCCTCGCGCCCGACGATATAGCCGTTGGGCTTGCCCTGGTCGGCCAGCACCTTCTCGATCATCCGGGCGATACCTTCCGCGTTTTCGCCGAAGAAGTTCTGCGCCGCGCCGATCAGGTCGTCGTCGCGCCAGGTGCCATTGTCTCCCGACGCGACCGCTTCTTCCGCGGCGTAGGCGTAGTTCTCACCATGCGCCATCGTGCCTTCGCTCGGCTCGCTCTCCGGCGTCAGGTCGGTCCAGTTCGCGACGCTCGACTGCTCGGTCTGCGGCTGCGGTTCGGGCACCGGATCGCGATCGTCGTAGATCCACGGTTCGCCGGGATTCTCCGAAAGATCCCCGTCGATCGTCTGGCTCGGATCGACCGTCTCGATCGACTGTTGCGCCGCGAGCGGCGTGGCGAACATCGCCATCGTGGCGACGAGGACAGCGGCAAGCCGGCGGATGCTGAGAGTGCGGGTCATGGACCTCGCTCCTTCACGAAATGGTTTCAGGACAGTCCCGTCGATAGACTGAATCCGATGAACCTCCCGCATCAAGCCGCAAGGCGATGAAGCGAATCGAAAACAGGGCGAGTCGAGTCCGTGGCCGGGAACATGCGCGCAGTGGCTCACGCCCCTTGTGCCTTGCGTGCACCGTGGTTATAGCGCGCCGCTCTCGGGCCGCAGTTAGCCAGCGGCGCGTGTGCGGAGACGTGGGTGAGTGGCTGAAACCAGCTCCCTGCTAAGGAGCCATACCTCTATCGGGGTATCGAGGGTTCGAATCCCTCCGTCTCCGCCACCTATACCATCCCTAGATATCCCAGAAAGTCCCTGAAAGCCGCAGAATTCTGAGGTTTTTCGGACTTGCATCGGAATCTCTAGTTCTTATTTTGTTCTAACCCTTCCCACACTTTCTACCCACTATTGTGGGAGCAGATGTGGGAAGAGAACCAGGATGGATGGCTATGGGAAAACTTTCCGCTGCTCAGATTCGAGCTCTCACTAAACCGGGCCGCTACATGGATGGCGATGGCCTATCGCTGCTGCTCACCGCCCCAAAAAAGGGGTATTGGGTGCTGCGCGCGACCATAAAAGGGCGCCGAAGGGACATCGGCCTAGGGCCACTAGACTTAGTTACATTGGCTGAAGCCCGCGAACTCGCGATCGACATGCGCCGCGATATTCAGCGAGGCATTGATCCGATCGAAGAGCGCAAGCGCCAGAAAATCGAAATCCTCACGTTCAAGGCCGCTGCCGAGAAGGTCCACTCCGAGCAAAAGGCGGCCTGGAAAAACGGGAAGCATCAGGATCAGTGGATCAATACACTCGAAACCTATGCTTTTCCCAAGCTCGGCGACCGGCTCGTAAATGACATCGAGGGCCCACTCATCCGAGAAGTGCTCCTCGACATCTGGCTGGAAAAGCCAGAGACAGCTCGCCGCGTAAAGCAACGGATCGGCGTTGTGCTCGATTGGGCCTATGCAAACGGAATGCGCGCGACCGAAGCGCCGATGCGCTCGCTGAGTCGTGCGCTGCCACGGCAGCCCAAGCAGGACGGCCATTTCGCTGCGATGCCCTATGAGGATGTCCCAACTTTCTTGAAGCATCTGCACAAGCGAACGAGTGTCGCACGGCTCGGGCTTGAGTTCCTGATCCTGACTGCCTCTCGATCGGGCGAAGTGCGGGGTGCTAAATGGGCGGAGATCAATCTGGACGCAAAACTCTGGACTGTCCCAGCGGAGCGTATGAAGGTCGGCAAGGAACATGTGGTCCCGCTGACCGATGCGGCAATCGACGTGCTCGAACGTGCCAGACCTTACTACGCTGAATGCAGCAATCTGGTCTTCCCGGGTCGCAATGTCTTGCGCCCGATGTCCGACATGACGCTGCTCAAGATCCTGCGTTACGCGAAGCTAGCCTTCACGGTGCACGGCTTTCGATCTGCGTTCCGAGATTGGGCCGCCGAGAAGACAAGCTACCCCGGCGAAGTGGCGGAAGCGGCGCTAGCGCACTCGGTCAGCAACAAAGTGGAAGCGGCCTATCGCCGTACCAACTATTTGGACAAGCGGCGTGAGCTGATGCGCGAATGGTCAGACTTCTGCGTCGGAAGATAAAGAAGCGCTCTCGTGGGCACGACGGCTTTGCGCCCTAATAGCAGCCATAAAGTCAGGCGAGGACAAACCTGAAAGCTGCTGTTCCAAAGTTTCGTCTGATTGAGGAAAATAAGCCTTCAATCGCAATAGGTCGAAAAATTTTCTTCGCGATGCGTCTTGGTCGCTGAAGTGAGGCGCATGAAATCCTCGTTAAGTTCGGCTTTGCCGTATCGTGACCGTGCACGAATTAAGTTGCTCCTTCATTATGACTTTCGGATGAGCACCACCCCAGCAATCACAAGCGCGCCGCCAGCCAGAAGCCAGGATTGATCGACAAGCAACGCGCTAGCTATGATCAATGCGGCAGCTAGAGGGCCTTTCAAGGACTGACGCTCATTGCGAAGTCCAGCGAGCTGCTCGATACTGAGCGGATCGAGCTGAACCGGCACATATCCTGACTTTGCGATCGAGTTCGCAGTGGCAAGTATGTCGGGCAAGGACGCCGACAAACCCAGCAGCTGACCGCGAAGTCTCTTCAAACCCGACCGAGCGCTGCCGAGCGAGAACCGCTCGGCGAGAAGCTCCGTCATGATCGGCCGGGTCTCTTCGGCGATGTTGTAGTCCGGTGCCAGCGATCGGACGAAGCCCTCTGCAGTCAACAAGGTACGCAGAAGAATGGCCAGATCAGGTGGCAGAACCAGTCGATAATCCCGCAACAGATCGAAAACGCGGGAAAAAATCTGCGAGAACTCGATGCCAGATAGCACGGTCCCCCTGAACTCTCCAATCAACTGATCCAGATCCACCGCGAGCGCATCGCGATCCACCTTCGGCTCCCCCGCCCATGCGAGCAGGACATCCGCGACATCGCTGGTTTCCTCACCAGCAATCGCAAGCACGAGGCGGACGATCTCGTCGCGCCTGGCCTTGGTGAGCGTCCCGACCGATCCGAAGTCGATGAAGCCGACATCCTGCTCGCCGATCAGGAAAACATTGCCGGGATGGGGGTCGCCGTGAAATTCGCCGTTTAGAATGATCATCCGCAGGACAGCGTTGGCATAGCTTTTAGCGAAAGCCGCCACCCGCGGGTCGCCCGATGGGCTGCCCAGCGAAGACGCGGGCCTGCCGTACAGGCGTTCCTGAACGTTCACCCGCAGCCCGGTCAGTTCCCAATGGATGGCCGGGGTCCTGACGCCGATGGTATCGAGATATGCGCCGATCCGCTCGCAGGCTCGGGATTCCGCAGCGAGGTCCATCTCCCAGGCAAGATTGCGGCCGAAGGTCCGCAGAAACTCGACTGGCCGGTAACGCGCGATATCCGGCGACCGTGCTTCCACGATCCCGGCAAGGCGTATAAGGAGGCGCACATCAGCCTCCATCCGAGCGGCAGTGCCTGGCCGCCGAACCTTCACGATGACCTCGCTTCCGTCCCGCAGTCTGGCGGAATAGGTTTGCGCTATGGAGGCAGAGGCCAAAGGCTTTTCGTCGAACTGCGCAAAGTCGCTCCGCCAGTCCTCACCCCAGCTTGAAGCAAGTACGGGCTCGATATCTGCGAAGGGCACTGACGACACCTGATCGTGCAGGGTTGAGAATGCCGTGATCCAGTGTTCGGTAAACAGATCGCTTCGGGTGGCGAGGAGTTGCCCCAGCTTTATGCCGACTGGCCCGATGTCACGGAGGAACGCCACAACTGCAGCCGGACGAAATTCGCGAGGATCGATGACATTGCTCGAAGAGGGAATAAATCCGAGGGCTCCGGCGAGATTCTTCGCGCCGTGCCTCATTAGGATTTGGCCGATCTCCGCGGCGCGAGCGATGCTGCTGATAGGCTTTTCCGGGGGCGATGCCATGATTTTACTCAGCCTCGGCCCGGAGTTGGTCCAGATTTTCCGATACCCTTGCAAGAATCTGCTGCAACGTTTGCTTCTCGTCGGCGGCAATGTCGCGCCAAAGCAGACCATGAAGCCTATCCGCGGAGCCTCTCAGTTCGGGCAGCAGATCGTCAAGCTGCTCCGTGAGGATGAGCTGCCACGCTCGCCGATCCGTCTCAGCTCGAAGCCTTTTCATCAGCCCGCGTGCGCAAAGACCTGCAACCGCCTGGCCGATGGTCGCCGATTCCAGTTCCAGTTTCTTGGCGATTTCAGCCTGCGTAAGGGCAGGATCGCGAAGAAGTTGTCCGATGATCCTCCACTGTGTCTGATTGAGACCGATCCTGGCGACCCTCGCATCGTACACTCTGCGCGCGCCGCGACTGATCTCGTCCATAAGATAGAGAATGCGGTCATCATCGGTGATGACCTTCTGCCGACGCTGAGACCGTGACATGGTATCTGGTTTTTCATCCATAGCGCTGTGTAGTCGGATAGCCTCGGATGCCCAAATGCAAACTGCTAAATGCCTTTACTATCTGACTCACGGCTCATAGGGCGCGAGACGCGTTCACCTTTTACTGAGGCTGCCGAAAGAGTCAGATGACCGATAACTCCAACCAACCGGAGCAGGAGGGCACAACCCCAACGAAACCGCAATCGCGGCGTGGCTTGCGCATCGTGCTAATCATCGTTGGTCTTGCCGTGCTGCTTGGCGGGATCTGGTGGTACTACCGGCACGTAACCTACGGACAGTACATGCAGACGACCGATAACGCCTATGTCGCTGCCGACAGCGTCGTTATCTCTTCCAAGGTAGCGGGATACGTCGAAGAGGTCTTCGTGGGGGAGAACGAGCAGGTTGCTCGCGGCGGAGCCCTCGTACAACTGGATCTGCGGGATTATCAGGCGCAAGCGCAACAGGCGCGCGCACAGATCGCTGCGACCCTGGCCGGTGCCGACACAATCCGTTCTCAGGTAGCCGAACAGGATGCAGCCATTCGCCAGGCGCGGGGCCAACTCGCCGCCGCGCGCGCAGCACTGGACCTCGCGAACGACCAGGTGGCGCGATATCGGCCCCTTGCCGCGACAGGAGCCGAACCGCGGGAAAAGCTAGACCAGTATGAGGCGCAGGCGCGGCAAGCGCGGGCCGAACTCGTCGCCGCGCAGGCGGCGGTGGCTGCCGCGACCGCGCGCCGAGGGACCCTGTTCGAGCAGATCAACCAGACCCAGGCGCAGGCGGACGCTGCTCGCGCTCAGCTGGAAACAGCCGACCTTACGGTTGAATCGACCTTGCTGCGCGCCAGCAAGGCCGGACGCGTCGGCGATCTCTCGGTGAGGGTGGGCCAGTTCGTGCAACCGGGTCAACGTTTGATGACGGTGGTTCCGGTGAGGGCGATCTACGTGACGGCAAACTTCAAGGAAACGCAGGTCGGCCTGATCCGGGCCGGCCAAAGCGTCAGGCTCGAAGTTGACGCCCTACCCGACCTTGAGATCGCGGGACGAGTGGTCAGCATATCGCCGGGAACGGGCGCGGAATTTTCCATCCTCCCCCCCGAAAATGCCACCGGCAACTTTACCAAGATCGTTCAACGGATACCCGTCCGCATCGGTATCGATGCTCCCCCTGAAGTGCGGCGTCTGCTCGTTCCCGGCATGTCGGTAGTGGCTACGGTCGACACCCGGAATGCTGCCGGCGAATTGGAAGAGATCTCGAGTCGGACTCAATGACCGAGATACTGGCAGCGCAGGACACTTCGATCGGGCCGGCCGGGGGCCGAAAGAACGCAGACGTGACTGCCTGGGTCGCTGTGGCCGCGGGCGCGCTTGGCGCCATGCTCGCGACGCTGGACATATCAATCGTCAATTCCGCACTCCCCGTCATTCAGGGCGAGATCGGTGCCACAGGCGCCGAAGGCACCTGGATTGCTACGTCATTTCTCGTTGCTGAAATCGTCGTCATTCCGCTGAGCGCTTGGCTCGAACGGCTGTTCGGTCTGCGAACCCTCCTCATCATCGCGGTTAGCGCGTTCACCGCATTTTCGGTGCTATGCGGGATTGCAACCGACCTTACGACCATGATCATCGGCCGAACGGGTCAGGGATTCACGGGCGGAGTCCTCATTCCGACCGCAATGACTATTGTGGCTAAACGATTACCGCCGCACCAACAGCCAATCGGAATGGCCCTGTTCGGCATGACTGTGGTTCTTGGCCCCGTGATGGGGCCATTGATCGGCGGCTGGCTGACCGAGAACCTGAGCTGGCACTATGCCTTTTTCGTCAATGTGCCAGTCTGCGCAATCCTGCTGCTCTTGCTGTTTATCGGGCTGCCTCACGAAAAGCCCAAATGGGAATATCTCACGGACGCCGATTGGGCTGGCATTCTCGGGCTGATCCTCGGACTGGGCGGTCTGACTGTTGTACTCGAGGAAGGGCACCGTGAGGAATGGTTCGAGTCCTCACTCATTCGCTGGCTAACGGTGGTGACCATTATCGGCTTTGCCTGTTTGATTTACGGACAGGTGAAGGCACGCAAGCCAGTCTTGAAGTTGCAGCTCCTGTTCAATCGACAGTTCGCCAGCGTCGCGATCATGGCGCTCGCCCTGGGCATGGTGATGTATGGTTCGACCTATGTCATTCCGCAGTTTCTGGCGATCATCTCTGACTATAATGCTTTTCAGACGGGACTGGTCATCTTCTGGATGGGTGTCCCGGCCTTTCTCCTGATGCCGGTTCTGCCCCTGATGATCCGCAAGGTGGACATCCGCATTGCCGTCGGCACCGGAATGCTGCTGATGGCGATCAGCTGCTTTGTCAGCACGAGTCTGACCGCCGAATCCGGCGGCGCTGTCTTCACTGAAAGTCAGCTTATCCGCGGGGCCGGAATGATACTTGCGATGATGTTCCTGAATCAGGCAACGGTTGCGTCGGTGGCCAAGGAAGACGCGGGCGATGCCTCGGGCATTTTCAACGCGGCCCGCAATCTTGGCGGATCATTCGCCCTCTCGGCCCTCGCTTCGTTCCAGGACCAGCGAATTTGGCACCATACGAGGCGCATGGAAGAAACGCTGAATGCGAACAGCGTTTCGCTGCAGACCTATCTCGACGGACTGGCGCGAAGCTTGGGCGATATGGAACGGGCGATGGCGGCACTCGGCGGCACTCTCCAGCGCGAAGCGTTCATCATGACCTACAATGATGTCTTTCTGGTGATGGGACTTCTCACACTCGCGACGGTCCCGCTTGTTCTGTTCCTCAAGCCGCTTCCGGAAAATGTCTCCCTTTCGATGCACTGAGCCCGAGATTATGCGCCACTTGCTACCTCCGATTATCACTATCGCCTTGCTAGCTGGATGCACGGCAGGGCCCGATTATGCAGGCCCCCCGGAAGTTGTGTCAGCAGACACGGGCACTCGCTTTGTGCGCGCTGGCAGTGATGTGAGCGCATCTGATCCGGTTGTCGCTCAATGGTGGCTGCTGCTCGGCGATCCCGAGTTGACGCGGCTGGTGGAGGCTGCGCTGTCCGGCAACCCTTCGCTCGCCGCAGCGCAGGCGCGCATTGCCCAGGCACGGGAATCCATCAGGCAAGACCGTGCGGGTCGAATGCCATCGCTTGGGGCACAGGCCAGCACCGTGCAGGGCCGGCTTCCTGGTCTCGACATTCAAGGCGGGGCGCCCCCCCCGTCAGAGCAAACCAATTCCGACGCAGAAATCGATGACTCGCTCAGCTTTTTCAATGTGGGCCTTAACGCCAACTGGGAGCTGGAGTTCGCCGGTGGCTCGCGCAGGCGCATTGAAGCCAGCAATGCCCAAGCTGCTGCAACGGTGGCCAATGCAGAGGACGCAAAGGTCCAGTTGACTGCCCAAGTGGCCAGCACCTACGTCAATTTGCGGGAGGCCCAATTCCGCGCAGAGCAATTTGAGGCGCAGACTTCGTTGCAGGAAGAGATCCTGGCGCTGACATACCAACGCTATCAGCGCGGTGCATTGCCGCTTTTCCCGGTAGGCACCGCGAATGCCGAACTGGAGATGCTCAAGTCACAACTTGCCGAAGCTGAAGCGGATATCGCAGTCCTGTCTGATGCACTCGCTATACTGACCGGACAGGTGCCGGGATCAGTTGATGCAGCGCTCACGACTGCGCATTCCATTCCCATGCCGCCAGAGCAGGTCGCGATCGGCGATCCGGCAAGCCTGGTGGCGCGTCGGCCTGACATAAGGGCGGCCGAACGGTCTCTTGCCGCGTCGACGGCGCGGATCGGGGTGGCCGAGGCGGCGCGGTTCCCGAAATTGTCCTTCACGGGGATCCTGGGCCTCGGCGGATCCTCGTTGGACGACGTTGTCGATGTCGGCGATTTCTCCGCACTCGCGATCCCGCGCCTCCAGTGGAATTTTCTGGATTTCGGCAGGGTAGACGCTGCGATCGACCAAGCCGGGGCGGCGCGCAACGAAGCAGTCGCCAATTACCAGCAGACGGTGCTTCTGGCACTGCAAGACGCCGAACGTGCCTTGGCTCGCTTCGGCCAGCAGCGTGTGGCGCTCGCTGCCAGTATGCAAATCAAGAAGCAGGCTGACGGCGCGGCGGACCTGAACCGCCAACGTTTTGCCGCAGGAGCGATCTCGAAGGCTGACCTCAACCGGGCCCTGCGAGAACAGCAGCAGGCCTCAGCAGACCTCGTCCGGGCAAAAGGTGCCCTTACGCTGGCGTGGATCGCGCTGCAGAAGTCGCTGGGCCTTGGGTGGCAAGAGCCTGTTCGAGATCAATAGTCCCGCCGCGCTGATCAAGTGATCCGGTTGACGAGAAGTAGGCGCCCCTGCCGCTGGCGACCAACTTTTCGTCGGGCTCGAGAACCCGGGTTTCCGCCACCGAAATCTGTCGCCCGACCTTCACGATCTGTCCGTGAGCAGTGAGAGGTCCTGAGGTTGCAGGACGGTGGTAATCGACATGCAGATCGGCCGTCGCTCTCGCCGCGACGCCCCCGGCAAGCAGAGTATAAAGCCCGGTGAGGTCGACCAGTGAAGCCAGGATCCCTCCATGCGCCGACCCAATCATAGGGTTCGACACGATCTCTTCGCGCCATGGCATGGTGATCGCGATTCCTTGGTCGGAGCATGTCGCAATCTCCAGCCCAAGCCATCGGTGAAACGGCGCGATATGCAGCATTTCCTGCAAGCGCTCTCGATCGATCATAGCTCCCTCGTCCCATGTGGGTGAGTCGTATCGGATGAGTGATGGCGCCCTAGGAAATCGACGATAGCGGCGGAAAAGGCGTCGTTCGCATCGCCCACGACCATATGCGTGGCATCGGCGATGTCCGTGTATTCTGCATGGGGGGCGAGTTGCCGCAGATGCAAAACGGCCTCTTCGGAAACAAGATCGCTAGAGGCGCCTCGGATGAGGTGAAGCGGAAGCGTGAGTTTCGCCGCAGCTTGGCTCAGCATTGCCGATTGACGTTCCTGGTTGTCTGGGTCGCCTTGTCTGGCCGCCATTATATTACGGATAAACACTGGGTCCCAGTGCCAATAGAAGCGCCCATCCGACTTCTGCCGCAGATAGTTTTTCAGACCATCGCTCGCGCCCCGCTTGGGACGATGCGGCATGTAGCGAGCGATCACGTCGGCCGCCTCCTCTGGTGAGGCGAAGCCGCTATCGACATGCTCTTCCATGAAACCAACCACGCGCATCACACCGCTGGGCTCCATGCGCGGGGCAATGTCGACCAATGTGAGTGAAGCAAAGCTACCTGGAGCAAGCTCCCCTGCGGCAATCAGTCCAGCGAGCCCGCCCAGTGAAGCGCCGACCAGCGCTGGCTTCTGGTCCAGGCGCGACGCTGCAGCGACCAGATCCGCCGCGAAGTCGCGCATTTCATAAGCTCCGCATGGCGACCAATCGCTGTCTCCGTGACCGCGCATGTCGAAGGCGATTGCGCGAAAGCCGGCTTGAGCCAGCTCGCTGACCACCCTTCTCCACGCGCGCCGTGTCTGCCCGCCGCCGTGCGCAAGAAGGACGGGTTTAGCGTAGGCATCCCCCTCAGCCTCGGCTGTAAGAGAAATCGCGCCTGCGCCCTCAATCGTAAAGGTTTCTCTCGCCATCTCCGGATGGTAGGAAAGGCGCGCTAAATAGTAAACCGATTTAGTTTGTGGCTCTCGGCTCCGTGTTGGCTGTCCTGCAGGGGCGTTTCAACGACGGCAAAAGTCTATGCCAAGAGGGGTTTCTCCAGACCATTCTCTAATGCACCGGCTTGCGATTCGGTCAGCAGTCGCTGTCCGCTTAATCCGCTCAAAGATATAAAAGCTGCCTTTCCGCTTCCGGCCCATTTCATGCCCTTTCGCTACAAGCCAATCTCGAACGGCTTGATCCGCTCCTTGGTCAGCTCAGGTTCCTTATCTCGTTCGACCTTCGGTTCCTGGTTGGCCGCTTGGATCTGACCCGCGCGCTGTCCCTTGGCTGCCGCTAGGCCAAGTCGCTCGGTGATTTCAGCGGCTGATGTCTTCTCGCCCAGATTGGTCGCAATCCCTCGCCCAACCTTGTCCCGGTTGTCGACAATCAGCGTGAGCTCGTCTCGCAGACGTGTGATCGTGACAAGGAAGTTGCTCTGCGAGAGCAGGCGCCGCTCGCGGCTGTCGAGCACGGCAATGCCCTTATCTGCTGTGAGGCCCTGCGCCATATGGGCGTTGAGCGCATAGGCGAGGTCGATCCGCTTCAGCATCGGGTCGTTCGGCTTCAGTTTATGCTCCATGCCGCTGGAGCTCGTGACCGTCACGCCGTCCTGGTTGATCGCGGTCACTATTGCCCTGTCGGCATTTATCAATCCGCGTTTATGGTCGCTCGCCGTCCAACGGATGGCGTCCCCGGTATAGAGATCGAGATCCTTCTTCTCGAACAGCTGCAATGTTTGGTCGCTGCCCTTCGACGACAATTTCGCTGGCACGAAGCGGCGCAAGTGCCCTCGCTCATCGCGAAGCGTAACAACACCCTTTTCGGTATCGACGGCGGCGACCTCATGGCTTCCTCGTCCGAGATCATGCCGCGATTGGCGGCTTGCCACTTCAAGCACCATTCCCGGTTGATAGTTGCGCGCGTAGCGCAATTCCTCGCGGGTCGCGTTCACACGGGACAGAACTGTAAGCCGTGCGCTCGCCGGTCCGATTTCGCCATTGGCGGCGAGCCCGGTTTGAACCGCGGCATTTATCTCAGAGCGCAGACGACGACCTGCCGCAAAGATCGACGTGCGTTCGCGCTCGGCAGGCGGAAGGGACAGCCAACGTTCCGCCGCAACGATTGCACTGTCTTCCTGGACCTCGACGATATGATCCTTGAGATGTTCGAGTGCATCGCTGGTTTTGCCTGACTGGGCCGCCTGCTGCGCCCTCTTCAATGTATCTGAGCGCGCACGAAGATTGTGATCCATGCGCGCCGTTTCGGTCCCAGCGCGCTGCGCCAGAGCGAAGGGCTTCCCCGCTTCGACAGCCCCCAGCTGCTTTTCGTCGCCCATGAGGACGAGGCGATCAAGCTTGAGCAGATTGGCAAGCCGGATCAGGCGGTCCTGTTCGCGGGTAGAGACCATTGAGGCTTCATCGAGAACAAGAACAGTGTCGCGAAATTCCTCGCGCGCAGCGGCTATCTCGGCTTTACCTGCCGAGCCATCAAGCAGCTTACGATTCTGCCCGAGAAAACGGTGCAATGTCATCGACGGAATGCCGGTATCCTTTTCCAGCATGCGGACCAGAGTATTCTGAACACCCAAGCCGACCACCCTTTTGCCGTGTTCTTCCAGAAGCTGATTTAGTGGCCGCAGCACGGTTGATTTGCCGGCCCCTGCCACACCTTGGACGGCTACCACGCGATTGGTCGAAGACAGGATCAACCGGCCTGCTGCTTCCTGACCGGTATTCAATTTCATGCCGTAGTTGATGGCTGCCGACGCTTGCAGATATGGCCCGGCAGTGTCCGCGTTGAGGATCGGACGAACTGCGCCTTTTCCCTTCTCGATCTCGGCCAACATGCGGGTCTCCAGCGCCAATGCATTGGATGTGGTCAGCCACCCCTTCTGCGTGCCACGCCCACGCAGCAGCGCACCTTGTTGCGCAAGTTGACCGATGCGCTTTTCGACTGACTTCATCGTTGTCGGCAAGCCGAAATCGAGCGCAGCTTTGGCAAGATCAGTTGCCGTAAAGGCGGATTCTCGTTCGGACAAATGCCGCACCGCCGATGCAACCGCGTGAGCCGTCGCAATTTTTTCCCGGCCTTTCAGATGGATCCGCTTAGGGATGAGCGGATCGCCCTCCTTGATGCCCATTCGCTCGGCGACGCTGGCGATCATTGCCTTGCCCCGTTCAAGTAAAGTGGGGCGATCATTTGCCCGCTTGGCAGCCGCAACAGCCAGCTCGTGCGAACGCAGCTTGGCGTCGCGCACCATGCCTTCAAGGTCGAGCCCCTGATCCCAGGCCTGCCCCTCCCATTGAGCCATCAAGGCACCGCGATCCACATCGCTTTGTTTGGCCTGCCGTGTCGCCAGCGTCGCCACGACGCCCGCCTCAAGCCCGCCGCCGCGTCGGGCTTCGAGCACCTCCTGCCGCCGCGTCGAGAAGGCCATCACCGCATCACGGTCGATGCCCTTGGCTTCGAAGTTGCCGTGCTTTCCGAATGCGCCGATCCGGTAGCCAAGCTTCTCTACCTCGATCCGGAAGCGCGCCATCGTCATGGCGTTGAGCAAGGTATTGTGCTGCCACAGCTTGTCATTGCGGAGCGCCCTCCACTTGCCATCCTTGTCCTGCGTCATATTGGCGACGACGGCATGAAAGTGCAGGTTCGGTTCCTGATTGCGGTTGGTGTCGTGCTGGAACAGCGCGACAGTCAGGTTGTCGCTTGCATGCAGCCGTTCTTTGCCACCCTTCTCGGTGCGAAACTGGGCCGCATTTTTCTCCGCCCATTGGAGGGTTTCGACGACCGCCGAACGGTACGCGTCAATGATCCGCTGATCCTTGCCGACGAGTGCCAGAAGCGACCAGCTCTTTGGCAGTGAAAAGGTCAGATCGGTCCCCGCCCGATGGTACTGTCCCTGGTGCCCGATCCGTTCGCCAGTGGGCAGTTCCCCGCGCAGTATTGCCTCGAACGCCTTGCCATCGACCGCGCCTGAAAGACCCAGCAGCTCCGCACCTTTGCCGACCCAGATTCCGGACCGATCAGCGTCTGCCTTGGTGTAGTAATTGTCGTTGGCGAAGTAGTTGGCCGCACCGCCAGCCGAGCGCACATTGGCAACCGAAAGCATCGCTCAGCGCCCCTCGCGCTTCGCGGCTTTGCGCTCGCGATATTCGCGAATGCGTCGTTGGTAAGCGACCACAACCCGGTCCCGCAGCTCCTTATCCTTGTGGGTTCGGAGCCAGCCATCGAGGGCGATCTTGGTGAAGAGCAGATCGGCCAGAACCTGATCGCGGAACGCCTCGTCCTGGGGCTGCTCGAGCGCCTCGATGACGGTGAGCTTCAGCCATTGGCTGACGCTCATATGCGCTGCATCAGCAGCGGCTTTTACAAGGGCATGAAGGTCTTCGTCGACATAGCATTGAAGGGCAAACCGCACGGCGTCACCTGACGTTTGGCCGCCCCTCCTCGGCCCAATGACCCCTCTCGACTGACATCAGTCTACGGCAGCGACCACCCTGTAGGAAAACGCTAATTTTCGATTTCAAATTAATAGCTTAGATCCGAGCAACTCACATGTGAGTTGCGGATCGAGAAGTGACATCAGATGACAATACTTGGCGACAGATGGTCAAATGGCTGCGAAACCCGCAGAAATCCTCGCATCCCAAACACCGGATCTCCGGGTACGGTGTGCCATCAAATTTCCCGTAACGGCCCCACGTGACCAGTCATTTCGGCAGTGCATTCTGAAGGATTTTCGAACGCATTTCCGAAGGATTTCCGCGCCCGCGCGGCGCAGGAGCGTCGTATGCCTGAAACAATCATACCTCAGCCTCTACTGCCGATCTCGCAATCGCAATTGCCTCTTCGAATCTGAGCCTCGTCGGCTGTCGGAGCCGAGCCAATTTGAACGCTTTGGAGAAATGCGCGAGAATATCTTCGTCTGATTTCTTCGAACGGATTCCGGGTAGCGCCAAACTCGCCAACTCAATCAATGGGATATCCCGGTGCGATCTCCAGTCGGATCTTGAGGGCCTTAGGGGTACGATGGTCTCCGGGCTCGAATGCTTGGAAAAAAGGACAAGGCGATCCCCATCGTGCGACCGTCGGCATTCGGCTGGTACCGCAGCAACGACCCTCTCCTGAATTATCCTTCCCGCCTTTTGCTTCCCGTGCGCGCGGGCGACCCGCTCGACAACTAAGTCTAGGTAGACAGGTCCTTCGAGTTCGATGACTTCCCCGACGATTGATTCCAGCCGTCGTTGATAGCCATCTTCATAAATCTGATCGCCATCGCCTTCGGGCACTGACAACTCGGAAAACTGGTACTCTTGCCCCACCTCGTGAAGGGGCAAACGATAAACCGCTCCAGGCGATTCCACGGACCGATCATTCGAGGTCTGCGGCTCATCTTGACCAGGCGAGGTGGCAAGCTGGTGAAGCCCCCTTCCTCGGCTTTCCACCAACCCGCGCGAATGGAGCGAGTTGCCGCGCGATGGAGAAAGTGCGTTATTAACAAGCTCCTCCCATTTCTCTTCGTGCGGCCTGAATGCAGCAGTTTCGCGGTCTGCAGGTGACAGTGGAAGGTGGTCAGGCAACGTCCGCTTCAGCTGGGCGTTGCTCCAGACCTGTCCATCCGACATCAACTGCAAAATCTCCGCCTGAACTTGGCCTTCAGTGACCCTGGTCGAGTTGCGATCCTCGTCCTCAGCAGGCGAATGCTGAGCAGCTTCATCATTCGTGGTGGCCTGGTTACCGTCACTAGTGTCAGCGGTTTCATCAGGCGCGAAAGTTTGCTCTGCGTCGTCACCTCCAGCTGCGTCAGTAGTACGCCAGGTACGTTGCTCAACATGTCGACTTGTCCACTCGTCGAAACCGCCAACTGGCTGAATGCCACGCTCGGATAAGAATCCGACCAGTTCCTCCAGGACTTGTCCTTGGTCCCTGACGAAACGAGATGCGAAGCATCTCCAGACCGTCCAACCAGCTCTTTCCAAAATACGCTGCCGGTTCATGTCGGCGGCCCAGCGATCAGGGCCGTGATATCTATCGCCGTCGCATTCAATGGCGACACGCCGGTCATTCTCGCCCTCGACGACGAGGTCGATCCTAAAGTCCCCTACCTTGACTTGGGTGTCGACCCTGTACCCTCTCTCGACCAACAAATCATACATCTCGCGCTCAAAATCGGACTCACATTTTTCTCGCCGATCCTTGGCCTCCTGACCATCAGAGGGAAACGGCATACGGAAATGATCCAGCAGCGCGCGCCTTAGCTGATCGGAATGGCGCAAGGCCTCCACATCAATTGAGCGCACCAGATAGGTCCGGTCACATGCCCTCGAGAGGGCGACATTGAAGCGTTGCTCAAATCGCACTCCGGACAACGCGCTGTCGCCAGTCTGTGCCACAAGGGAAATGAACATGATGTCTCGTTCATCGCCTTGGAATGCGGTTGGGTCACCAACGCGGAGGTGATGCTGCTCAATCACCTCAGGTCCCAGTTTTTGCTCAATGAGGCTATAAATGTGAGCTGCCTGTTTTTGACCTAACAGGGTTGTTACGCCGATCGTCCTCTTTGCCATCATAGGATCGGACGTGATTCTCTCGATCTCTTCGACGATGTAGGCTGCTTCAGGAGGATTTATGTCTCCCTGACGATAGCCGTCCTCGATCCGAACGTCGATTAGCGGAGGATCAAGCCGTTCCGAGGCAGTGGGTAGCCGAAGCGGGTTCAGGCGGTGATTGTAGAACTGCGCCTTAGAAAATTCGATGATGGGCGCGACACAACGGAAATGTTCGGTGAGCATGATCGCCCCACCGGCGAAAACAACCTTACCCAGATCATACAACGATTGCTCTTCGCGAAGAGAAGCACGGTAGTCAGGAACTTGCCCTGAAAGATGTCGAACCGCTAGTTCATCCGCTCTCGCTTGATCGCGCCCTACAAGGTCGGGACTCACCTGCTTATCGTCGCCAACAATGAGGATGGTCTTGGCTCGGAGAAGAGCTGGCAGTGCCGCCACCGTCGACTGAGATGCTTCGTCAACAATAACGAGATCGAACAGCCCCAAGTCTGCGGGAAGCGATTCTGAAACCCGGTAGTGCGGCATGATCCAGCATGGCAAAGCACCTTTTGCGCGATCAGATGCCTCACGTGCTTGGCGTCGGTATCGGCCTGCACGTTTCCCGGTGCCCCGCCCGATCCTTCGAACGGCATCGGCATAAGCGGCGAGTGCCGCCTTGACCCCGTCGCTAGCCTTCTTGCTAAGCTCAAGCCATGTGCGCAGCTCTATCGAACGTTCGTATGCTCGCTTGAGCAGTGTCTCCTTCTCATTGCGATCATAGCCAAGTTCCCTGAGCCGATGATGCTTGTCGTTGGCATCCAGCCAGCGCTCTAAGCGGCGGAGACGCCACCGGTTCTCCCAATCGCCAGGCAAGAGCTCATCTTCGACACCATTGACCGGATTTGACCTTAGACGCCGCGCCCATCGTCGGGCGCCAGACATCTCGATGAGATCTGTCACCGCAGCAATCTTTTCAAAAGCGTCGCATTTCGCTTTGATCTCTCGCAGGCGCGTTATGAGAGAGGTCCACGCTTCAGAAAGGGTATCGATTGAGACTTCCGGGCTTCCCAAACGCGTTACCGCTAGGGCTCGAAGCTCCGTGCTGACTTCGTATTCACAAGAATCCAACTCTGAACGGAGCGAAGTGCGCAAGCTCTCAGCGTCGGCCAATCGATATCGTAAGAGGTGTGCGTCAACGGCATCGAGCAGATGGCTGATTGCTTGCTGATCTCCATCCCGCAGGGCTGAAAACGAGACAAAAATGGCATCGACGATAGACCGGATTTCTTGGCGGCTTGCGATCAATGCATTGGCAGCGTCTATGTGATCGAACTGGCGCCTTGCGAGTTGCGCCAAGCCTAACTCTTGCCCCTCTAGCTGATCGCCAATTCCGCCGGCCACCACGTTGCTCCAAGCCGCCTGAAAACGCCGAACTGAGGCTCGTGCAGCCACAAATCGCTGCACGTCGCTCCATGCTTCGGCACCTGAGGCATGCTCACCGAGCACGGTGACTTCACCCAATTGAGCTTTGAGTTTTGCCGCGAAAATCCCGCTAACAAGACCCAATGCAGGTTTGCCGTCGGCCTCCCTTTCGATGGCAGCAAGGAACTTGGGATCGATCAGCGCTTCCTCCGGTACGAATACCGGCCTGGTCAGGAAATATTGATACTCGGTGCCGAGCCGTAAAGCCTCTTCACGTAAGCTTTCGAAGGCACTCAGTCGGTTGTCTGGCTCGGCCTCTCCAATGCATTGAAGCAACTCATTGGTCCAAGGATAGGGCGCTCCTGCCACCCGTTGCTCTTCGGCAGACAGCGACTTCAATTTGGCCGTGAGGTCCCGCAGACGCGAAACAGTGTCGTCTCGATCTTCGCGCAAAGCCGGAAGTTCACCCCTGCTAATCCTTTCCCGGATCTGCTCAGCTTTCGACAGATCCTTGTGCGCATTTAGGAGCGCTTCAACTGTGGGAAGGCGTTCAAGGTCCGGAAGACGCGCGTTTATATAGACGAGGTCGTCGCCTACGACCCTCCGAGCCGTCCTGAGTTCGGCGATGTCGGAATCGGAAAACGCTGGATCGCAGGATGAAGACACATCGAGATCATCCGGCATCCAAGCTGTTAGTTCCGGCGAGGCTGCGACCAGCCGGGCGGCGCGAATTGGTTCGTAAGTGTCGCCATCCAGCGTGATTGGCGAAATTGCCGCGCGACCAATCTTGTCGACCTCTGTATCGATCAGCGCCAGTTGCCGGTGCAGCCTGTCAATCTGCTCGTCGAGATCATCGATCTCGTCCTGCAACTCGTGGCGCCGCAGGCGTTGGAGCTTTTCGGCGATGATATCGACGGATTCCTGAAACTGTTTGAGACCGTCCCGATCGCTTTCGAGCAGGCTCACCGCGAGCGGACGCACCGCTTCCGGTAGTTTGTCTCGCAAAACCTTCAGTGCGGGCGCCTTTTGCGATGTGACCAGGACGCGCTTACCGAGGGCAAGGTAGTGGCTAATGATATTTGCAATGGTGTGTGTCTTGCCAGTCCCCGGCGGCCCTTGAACAACTACACCAGGGCGCACTTCCAGGCGCTGCACCACTTCGACCTGTTCTCGGTTGAAAGGCAAAGGAAAGAACAGATCCTTCCCTTCACCTGTCGAGGTCGTTACACCGGGAATGCTGGAGATGCCGCGAAACTCGGGGTATTCCTCTTCGCTCACCGCATCGGCGGGCTCAACAAGCAGGGAGGCCACTGCGCTCGGCAGCTCCGGCGCCTCTTCCCCGTCTTCAAGAAGTGAGCGGAACCGGCGCAAATCTTCCATCAACTGCGTGGCACGACGCTCTCGCTGGAAGAATGCAAAGGCATCGCCAATGCGGAACTGTGGTTCGACCGAAGGGATGATCCCGGACTGCGGTGGATCCTGATCGGGAAGGTACACAGCGTCAGGGTCGAGCAAGGCAGCGGCTTGGCGAAGCGGCGGCGCAAACGTCTCCGAGGCGAATGGAGACAGGCTCTCTTCCTCCAGTTCGTCAAGAAACTTCTCGGTGGCAGAGCGCCATTGATCGAGCGCACCCAGCCCCATCTTGTCCAGAGCATCCAGTTCGAGGCCAGGATCGGCTTCCATGCGAGGCCTCACCTCAATTGCATGGGTCAACTCATTCAGGCTGATTTCCTGCGCTACAGTCAGCAAGGGGTACCCCAATCGCTTGCCGTCACGAAACAGCGTAGCGAAGCCGATGCCGCACGTAAGCTCAAGCGGGATATCGCTAACGCCTTCGAGTTGCTGGCGCAGCATGAACAGCGCATTATAGAGCGCGATTGTCGCGCGGCGAGGCGTCTCGGTCTCGACCCAACTCGCCCAGGCATTTTTCAGCCAATACTCGAAAAGGAGTTCGACCTCCTCGCGCTCGGCAAAGTGCTCGAACGAAACATGCTCGGGAGCATCTTCGGCCGCGATCAAGCCAGCCTCAACAAGGACGGCTCCTGCGACTTCGCTCTTTAGTCGCGGCTCGCTTTTTGGATCGTCGCGATAGGTCAACCAGACCGATAGCTCAGCGTCCTCCGGGGCTGGCGGCGCCTTCTTTGGCAACCGGTCGACACGCAACCATATCGGATCGTCATCACGGCCCACGTCGAGCGCGACGCCGGGCAACCCTTGAAGCTCAGCGCCGGTTTTCCGGAAGGCCTTGTGGTCCTGATAATCCAGCACGGTCTTCAGCTTGTCGCGCTCGGTGGCTTCGACGTAGTCGATCAGGTCAATCAGGCGATTGATTTCGGGTGCGACTGGAGCGTGCATCAGCCGTTCGCCCTTTCCTGATTGAGCCGGAACAGGCGCGCCAGAATCTCGTCGTCGGTCAGCAAACCGGCGCGGTAGTCGTCGCCCCAGCCGTAGGCTTCGGCAACCGCTTCATCGAGCGCGCGGTGGGCGTGGTCCAGCCATGCGGGGCGGGCATTGTAGAGGTTGGTGAGGGTGCGCTTCTTCAGCTCTCTCGCGGCGGCCTCGTCCTTTGGCAGGATGCGGTCGGGATAGCCTTCAACCACTTCGGGGACGCGCTCGACCAAGTCTGGCGGATTGAGCCAGTTCTCGCGCATTTCATTGAGCCGGGACGCGGCTGTTGCGATGGCTTGCGCTCGCGGATCATCGGCATAATCGGCGGTCGGGACATCGGGCGTAAGTCCTACCGGGAAAGGGAAGGTCGCGAATACCGAGGTATGAGTATACCTTGGACGGTCTTGGAGGTCAGAACCCTTCCGCAGCGCCCAGAGCTCATGGAACCGGCACTGCAAAATACCAAAGGTCGTATCGTCATCACGCGGGATTACGATCAAGTTCTTGTCTGGCAGTATCGGCAGTTGGAGCCATACGAAGATCCGATACTGAGCAGTTTCTGGCGTGACGAGATATCGATCAACCGCATGGATCTTTGCCCGCATTTCTGGACGTGGCCAATGGGGTTCCCACCATCGTGGGCCCGCCCGATCGCCAAGCTCCGCGCGAAGCTCTGCAATTGTCTTTCCGTCCTCGTCATTGGTTGTTCGGATGTGTTCGAACGGGCTCGCGAATGCGGATGCGTCTGCTTCGCTAAGGCCGAGCGGTAGATCGATGAGCCAAAAATCCCTTGGACGCCCGGTTACATCATCTCCGTTCCAGTATGGCTTCAATATCTCGCTGTTAGGCAAACCATTGGGGTTTGTAGGCTCAGCCAACCATACTCTCGCCATCCCTCCCGGAACGTCGAAAGGACCACTCTTCTGGATCCCAAGATAGGCACCATTCCTGTTCTCGGGTACCGCACGCGCCAATGTTAGATTTAGTCCAGTGGTCAAATCCGGGTTGATTGAATCGACCTCCTGGCCGTTGAGATAGGCTGCCTGCCCACTGTCACCAAAACAAACGAGCGATACGTCGACTGCCGCGCCATCGATGGTCCATTTCTCTTCGCTCCACGCCTCGAAAATCCGCGAGTCATTTAGAATGCGCTTCATGACTGGAAGGTTCGTATTCTTTCGGATGGAGTTCGTGGCAACCAAGCCCGCTCGCTCACAGCGCCCTTCGGAAATTTTCTCTCTCGCCTTCTCAAACCAGTAACAGGCAAGGTCGGTGAAACCGGGCAATCGCCCTTCAAATGCAGCCCGAATTTCTTCCGTCTCTTTCACGCCCAGCAGACGCTTCATAAGCTTTGCGCCTAGGAAAGGTGGATTGCCGACAATTGCATTTGCATCCGGCCATTGTGTTTCCGCCCCATCGGGTGCCAAGATCGCATCTCTGCACTCGATGTTCCCAAGGCTGCGAAGGATCGGGTTTTTGGCGGCCTCAAACCCATTGCGGCGCATCCACTGGATTTCTCCAATCCAGACCGAGACTCGTGCTAGTTCTGCAGCGTAGGGATTGATTTCAATTCCCATGACGTTTTCCGGCCCGCTTGAGGGAAAGCGTGCAGCAAGCGCCGGTGAGAGCGCTTCGGCCTCAAGGTTCGTGCGATGCTCGATATCCTTGAGCGCCAGCAAAGAGAGATAGAGAAAATTGCCCGATCCGCAGGCGGGATCAAGGACGCGGAAATTTCGGAGCCGTTCGTGCCACTCAGCCTGATGGCGCTTGGCCTCGGTCTCTGCCCGCGTCCTCGCGCCGCCAGTGGCTTTTTCGGCCTTGGCCAACGCTTCCTCGATCTTTGCCCGAACCACATCCCATTCCGCCATTAGCGGGCGAATGATGACCGGCTCGACAATCTGCATGATCTTGTCGCGATCGGTGTAATGCGCACCCAACTGGCTGCGCTTGTCAGGGTCCAGCCCACGCTCAAACAACGTGCCGAGGATTGACGGATCAATCTCCGACCAGTCCAGAGCGGCGGCGGCAATCAGGTTGTCGATATCGGCGCGTTCGAGGGGCAAGGCGCTGTCTTCATCGAACAGGCCCCCATTGAACCATTCGACTCTAGTGAAGCCGACCAGTCCGCCGGTCTTCATTGCCCCGAACAGGATGGCTGCGTTGGTTGCGAAGCTATCCGGCTTCCCGACGCTGGCCTTGAGCATGGCAGTGAACATGTGGTCGGGCAGCAGGCCAACGTCCTCGGCGAACATGCAGAAGACGAGCCGATTGACAAAGTGGGCGACGGCATGGGCCTCATGTCCGCGCGCGCGCAGACGTTGGGCAAGCTGGGAGAATTCCTCTGCCGCCTCTTCGGTCAGCATCTGGCGCGTCTTTGCTGGCTTCAGCCGTTCAGGATCGAGGAAGCAATTGCGCAGGAGATCGCGGGTGGCGCCATCGAGCAGATCATCCAGCGCGAATTCGTGGACCTCCTGCACCGTGTTCGTCCAGTTGGTGTGGATGCGGAAGCGGTCCATGTCACTGACGATCAGCAGCGGCGGATTGTCGAGCGCGATGGCATATTGCTGCAATTGGGCGAATGCGCGGTCGAGGTCCTTCTTCTTGCCCTTGTATTCCCAGGCGAAGCATTCCTTGCGCCAGACATCTGCCCAGCCCTCGCCCCCGCCGGTTTTGGAAGCGCCCTTTTCAAAGGTGAACCATTCGCCCTTGGGGTCGGCGGTGATCGGGTCTTCGATGTCGAGCAGGCGGCAAATGTCGTTAAAGTGCGACTGGGAAGCCGTACGCTCTTTCAGGTCAACGGCGCGCCATTTCTGGATAAATTCTGCAGGGGTCATGGGTAGTGGTTACTCCGCAGCCTCTAGCTCTTCTTCCGCGTAGTAATCCTCTTCGTCATGGTCGGATGGAACCTCGGCCTCTTTCAAAGCCTCCTTGCCCATCGCGTTTTCGATGATGGTCAACAGCCTCTGGCGCCGATCATCCATGAACCCCTCGAAGTCGTCGGCATGCAGATAGCTTTCCTCGATCTCGTGGCTCTGGAGGATCGCGGTCAGGCGATCGGGGGCAATCGCCGGATTGTTGTCATTACCCTTGGTCAACCTGCCCAGATAGGAGGAAGGGGCAACACCGCCGAGCATCCTGTTGGTGCCAGACGCAATCGGCGTCTTGTTGACGATGCTGTTGTAGATCTCCGGCCCAATCCCGACACTCTTGCACCACGCTTGCGGGAAGATGTGATGGATGTCGACATTCTCATCGAAGAACACAGCCTGGTCATAGGGCTGGCCTGACTTGAAGTCCTCCGCCCCGCATTTCATCAGCAGAGCATGAACACCCTTGTAGGCTGCCGAAAGCCTTGAGCGAAGGGTCCGCAACCTGCGCTCCTCAAAGCTGGCTCGCTGAACAGTCTGAGGCTCTGCGCCGCCCGACAGCCAAGGCTTGAAGTCGCGAATGTCGAGCGCGAAGCGGCTTTCAACCGCCGAACCATACAGCTCCCCAAACACTCCGGACCAGTACCAGCGGGCCAGCTTCTGCCGGACTGCGTCGTTTTCCCAGGCATTCCCAAGCTCTGCCAAAATCGCCGCAAGCGGGACAAGTTGGGTCTGATAGGGAAGATCCCGCGCCTTGAAGATCTTCAGCGAATGGAGAAACTTGGCTGCCGCGATGTAACCCGCTTCAACCTTCGGCGCGAACTTCTGGTATGCCGACAATGGAACCTGAAGCAGGCTGTTGCGCGTTGCGCTGATTGCCGGCGGCTCCTTGCCCGCTGCGGCCGCCGCTTCCCGTACCTCCTTGGTATATAGCAACGAGATCGCCTGCAGAAATTCGACGGGTTCGATCTTGTCTAGCACTGGTTGGCTTGAGACCAGTCGCTTACGGCGTTCCTTCCAATCGTCGCGCAGGTGGAATTCATCTGCCGCATACATCGCGGTCACAAGCTCGAATGCGTCGAGCGGCTTTCCGCCTGTGTTCACCTTTTCGAAAACGAGGCAGACAGCTGCCCTGCTCGTGTCCTTGCCCAGTTTGATAACCGGCACCTGATACTGGGTAAAATTGTTGACGACCTCCTGCATGAAGTCGTTGACCAGTTTGAGATGCTCCGCGCGCTGGGCGAGATCCTTGTAGATCCAAGCTGTTGCGGCCTGATTCCAAATATGCGCCTCAAACATTCGGTCGATCGGGAAATGCAGGTGTTCGAACTCGTTCTCCTCGGTTGAAAGATCGAGCTTGATGTCCCGGCCAAAGTTCTCGCGGATGATCCGGTCTTCGGGGACCGGCACAATGGCTTCGCTGCGCGGGACATCGGGATCGAGCGCTGCGCGAATATCGAAGTAGAAATGCAGCTTGATCGGTCGCTTCTTCACAGTCTGAGTTGAGACTGGAACGGTTGTGTAAGTCGACTGGTAGAGCGAGGTCATGCGCTGCTGGCCATCAAGCAGGTAAGCCTCGATATCCTTGGAGGGAGAGGGCGCGCCCTCAACGGGGCGAACCGCAAACGACACTTCGCCAGTCGCATCCAAGGTCATAAGCGCACCCACTGGGAAGCCCTCAGAAATCGAAGCCAAAAGGTCGGTGATGCGATCTTGGTCCCAAACCCATCCACGCTGAAAATCTGGCAGCTGAAGCTTGCCCTCATGGCATTCGCGCATGAGGTCGCTGAGCTTGTATGGATTGGTCTGAAATGACGTCGTCAAGATTGCCCCCTGCCAACCGATTGGCGATGAATTGACTTTATAGAGAATTATTTAGCAAGAACGTAATGGACGAAATCTGTCTCGATCACTCCGTTTGGTCTATTGAAACGTCATTCTTGCACCACCGATCTGCACCCTCATGTCTCTAAGAGCTTCAAGGCAACGATGCTGGCACGAGCCGATAATGCCTCTGCGACCGGCGCGACCATTTCCTCAGCCGGATTGCCGGGCACCTGAACACCCTTCTCAATCTCCGCCCTCACCGCTTCAGTAAGGTCAGCCAACCGGCGACGGATGAAAGGCGCACCCAGCCCGGCTTCTTCCGCGAAGCGCGCGACGTTCCCGATGTCGAATTCCTCCACGGTCGCGGCGCGGCCAAATCGCATCGCGAGCTTTGGCGAGAGTTGCTTCCACATGTGTGTGGCGACGACATCGTAAAGCGGGGCAAGCGCCACTTCGCCGTTCTCAAGTCTTAGCAGGCTGTAATTCTTCGCGTGAGCGTCGGCGTTGCCGATGATGAGGTTGAAGATTGCCGCGTCGGCAAGTTTCAGCACTTCGCGCGCGGGTCGAGTGGCAGCGCTACGCAACAGCGCAAAGCTGTCCCGAAAGGTCGGTCCACCCTCTGCCGCGTATTTTCGGTTCGAGGGTACGCCAAGTGCTTGGGCGAAGTCTTCCTGCTGCAGTCGGTGTGTTTTTCCTTCAACCGAGATGCGATCATAGCGTTCAACCAGCAGGAACGGTTTCCCCGCAGCAGTGCGCCACTCTGCATGGGCTGCATCGATACCCACGGCGCGTGCCAAAGCGAGGCAGAAGGCCTCATTCGCAGCCAGGTAGGGAAAGCGGTCCGGTTCGGGCTTTATTAAATGGGTAGAGGGTTCGCCCGGACGAGGGATCGCGATGCCTCCTTCTGCGGTGAGCACCACGGGCAGTTTACTCTGAGCCCCTGCAAGGCTCAGCCTTGCGCCGCCCTCGCCTGCCAGCATGGGCACGGAAGGCAAACGGTCGAATAGTTCCGCTAGCTCGCCCTCTAGGAGTGGTTCTGGAGCGGTCGTGGAGTAGGCTTGGAACAGCTCTTCCCCCTCGGGCAGGAAGGCCAGAGTACCCGCAACATCTCCGCCCAAGGCCTCGAGCAGACGAAATGGATTGTCAGGCGAAACCCCAAGTGCCCGGGCGATAGCGGTGCGCTGACCTTCTTCGGGAAGCAGACCGCCAAAGACCGCCTTGCAGGCATGGTCCCCAAATGGCCCTTCCTGCTTAGGCATTGCGTGGGAAAGTGCCGGTGCCTTGTCGTCAGCGAGCCATTCCGGCAAATAGACGAAGTGCATCGCACCACCCTTGTCGATGGACAGTTCGCCCGCCTGACGCTCGCCCCACCAGACAACCAGCGTGTCCAAGACCGGCAGCATCACTCCACCTCGTCCTTCTTAGGCTCATCCATTCGACCGGCGGTCACGATTCCGTCGGGCCGCTTGATCTGTAGTTCGCATCCAAGGGCCGCGAGCACATCAAGCACCTTGCCCATTTGGACGGTGGGCTTTCCTCGCTCCAGCTCGACCAAAAAGCGCAGGCCCACCCCGCTTGCGGCGGCCAGCTCGTCCTGGCGTAGTCCAAGCTCCTTGCGTTCATCGCGAATGATCTGGCCGATAGTGGCAACATCGAGCATGTACGTTACCTTTCCCGAGCGGGAAATCTATGCCAATTTCCGGTCAATTGCAAGGGAATTTTCCCGAACGGGATATTTCGTCTTTGGAGAGACGTTTTGATAGGGTAGTTTTCCCGTGCGGGTAATATTCTGCTTCTCCAAAATTTCGTGATTCTGAGCCCCCGAATTGCTCAAAGCCAGATCTGAAAATTGCAGTTCAGGAAGGCGGGGTAGCAATTGTGGTAGCGAGCCCTCGAAGCGCTTCACATTTCCGTTAAACCACAAGTGATTGCATCAACCCACTTGCCACCTCCGTCTCCGCCATTCAACCTCACTCCCCGACAGATAGCATCGTTCGCCCGCCGGGCAGCGATTGCGGGCGTTTGCGGCGGCGCCGTTACCCGATAACCGGGTTTCTCTGACCGCGGCGCTGCGATTTCGTGCGACATCGACTATGGCTGCCTGACCGATTCCCCAAACCCGCTCACAGGATGCCACGATGACATCGATCCAGACCGACCGCCGGAAGTTTCTCGCCGGGACCGGCGCTGCCTTCGGGGCGCTGCTGGCCAGCGGCTGTACGACGAACAAAATGGTCGCATCGCCCGGCACGGCGAACCCGGCGGCATACGGGCCGCTGATGCCCGATCCCGCAGGAATGCTCGATCTGCCTGCGGGCTTTTCGTATCGCTTGCTGTCCAGCCTCGGCAATCCGATGGACGATGGCGGGACCGTGCCCGACAAGGCGGACGGCATGGGTTGCTTCGATCTTGGGAACGGCGAAATCGCGCTTGTCCGCAACCACGAACTGGTGCCGGGCGATGGCGCGGGCGGCCCGATCGCCAAAGGCTTCGGCACCCGAGACGGCACGATCGTTCCGGGCGGCACGACCAATATCGTCCTCGACGCGGCAACGCTGGAAGTGAAGCGTCAATTCCGCACGCTGGGCGGCACGATCCGCAACTGTTCGGGCGGGGTGACGCCGTGGAACACATGGCTGACCTGCGAGGAATCGCCGACCGGACCCGGCCAGCGCTATGGCGACGGGCTGGCACGCAACCATGGCTGGGTGTTCGAAGTTCCCGCCAACGCCACCGGGCTGGTCGACCCCGTCCCGCTGACCGCGATGGGCCGCTTCAACCACGAGGCCGCTTGCGTCGATCCCGAAACGGGTATGGCCTACCTGACCGAGGATCGCGACGATGGCGTGCTCTACCGGTTCGTCCCTAAGGAGCGCGGCAATCTGCGCGCTGGAGGAAAGCTGCAGGCGATGGTCGTCGGCGGCCTCGCCGACACGCGCAACTGGAACGCGCCGACCATGCCGGTACAACAGCTGTACGAGGTGCGCTGGGTCGACCTGAACGACGTCGAAGCCCCGCAAGATGACCTGCGGATGCGCGCCGCAGCCAAGGGCGCGGCAATCGTCGCGCGCGGCGAAGGCATCCACATGGGCACCGACGAGCTCTACGTCTGCTCGACTAGCGGCGGAAACAGGCGACTGGGGCAGATCTTCAAACTGATCCCGGGCCGCGGTCGCCGCCCCGACATGGTCGAGCTGTTTTTCGAGAGCGAGAGCGAAAACCAGTTCAATTTCGGCGACAATCTGACCGTTGCACCCAACGGCCACCTGATCGTGTGCGAGGATCAGTATACCGACGTGGTCGACAACCACCTGCGCGGGATCACGCCCGACGGCCGTGCCTACGCCTTCGGGCGTCTGACGATGCAGACCGAGCTGGCCGGCGGGTGCTTCTCCCCCGACGGAAAGTGGTTCTTCGTCAACGCGTACTCGCCGACGCGGACCGTAGCGATCACCGGACCGTGGGACCGCTTCGTGGCGTGATCTCCAGCGCAGCGATGGAGTGACCTCGCGCCCGTTCTAACCCAGAAAGTCACGCGCCGCTGATGCCTGCCGCAGGCGTGCGCAACCATTACCCCCCCTCGCTCGTTCAATGGCTTCAACGAGGCCGGAAACGGAGAGGTCATGGCTGCGCGCGCATATTGGCAGGGACAGATCAGGCTGGCGCTGGTGTCGATCCCGGTGGAGATCTACTCCGCCTCGCAAAGCGGGGCGAACATCAGCTTTCGCCAGATCCACGAACCTTCGGGCAAGCGCATCTCATACGAAAAGGTGGTCGAGGGCGTCGGCCCGGTCGACCGCGACGACATCATCCGCGGCTACGAGCTGTCCAAGAACAACTACGTTTTGCTGGAGGACGAGGAGATCGAGGCGGTCAAGGTCGAGAGCAAGAAAACGCTCGAGCTGGTCCAGTTCGTCGACCAGTCGGAGATCGACCCGCTCTATTTCGAAAAGCCCTATTACGTCGTCCCCAAGGACGATTTGGCCGAGGAAGCGTTCATCGTGCTGCGCGAGGCGCTGCGTAAGGCCAAGAAGACCGCGCTGGGCCAGCTGTCGGTGCGCGGGCAGGAGAAGCTGGTCGCGATCAAGCCCTGCGGCAAAGGCATGCTACTGGAGACGCTGCGCTATGCCGACGAGGTTCGCGAGGGGCAGAAGTTCTTCGGGAGCATCGGCGACGACAAGCCCGAGAAGGAGCTGCTCGACCTCGCCAGCACGCTGATCGAGAAGAAGTCCGCCCCCTTCGACGCGAGCGAGTTCGAAGATCGCTACGCCGAGGCGCTGCACAAGCTGATCGAGAAGAAGGCTAAGACCAAGGGCAACAAGAAGATCATCGAGGATGTCGAGGAGCCTTCCGGCGACGGCGGCAACGTGATCGACCTGATGGCCGCGTTGAAGAAATCGGTCGATGGTGAGAAGCCGAAGAAAGCCTCGAGCGGCAAAAAGAAGAAGAGCGCGTAGGCGATGGAGCTGAATCCTCCCCTTTCGCTCGCCGCGCTGGATATCGACCTGTTCTTGCGGCTGGCTGTCGCAGCGGGGCTCGGCCTGCTGCTGGGGCTCGACCGCGAGCTTCGCGGGCATGCGGCAGGCCTGCGCACGCATGGGCTGATCTGCTTTGCCAGTGCCGCAATGACGGTGTCGGCGCTGGCGCTCTTCTACCAGCTGGACGGCGCGCGCGTCGATCCGCTGCGCGTGTTCGAGGCCGCAGCGGCCTTCCTCGGCATTATCGGTGCAGGGCTGGTGGTATTCGCCAAAGGCTCGGTCAAGAACGTCACCACAGCGGTGCACCTGTGGCTGACCGCGGTGATCGGGATCGCCTGTGGCGCGGCGCTGTGGCCGGTCGTGGCGATCGCCGGAGCGGGGGCGCTGATTCTGCTCGTGATCCTCAACCTGGTCGAGGATCGCGTCTTTCCCGATACGGAGGCGAATACCGAATGAACGCCAAGGACCCCCTCGCCGAATACAATTCCAAGCGCGATTTTACCCGCACCAAGGAGCCTGCGGGCAAGGCCGGCAAGAGCGGCAAGGATCGCATCTTCATGGTCCAGAAGCACGACGCAACGCGTCTGCACTGGGACCTGCGGCTGGAAGCCGATGGCGTCCTGAAAAGCTGGGCGGTGACCAAGGGCCCCTCGCCCGACCCGGACATCAAGCGGCTTGCGGTACGGACCGAAGATCATCCGATGGACTACGCGACCTTCGAGGGCACCATCCCGGCGGACGAATATGGCGGCGGCACGGTGATGCTGTGGGACCGCGGCAACTGGCATCCGATCGAGGGCAAGAGCGCCGACGATATCGAGGAAGGCCACCTGCACTTCGTCCTCGATGGCGAACGAATGAAGGGCGAATGGCTGCTGATCCGCATGAAGCCCAAAAAGGGCGAGAAGCGCGAGAACTGGCTGCTGCGCAAGCTGGACGACGAATACGCGCAGGAAGGTGATGCGCTGGTCGAAAAGGCGCTCACCAGCGTCGATACCGGACGCTCGATGGCGGAAATCGCCGCAGGGCGCGAGCCGGACAAAGCAAGCGGCGAAGACGAGGCGGTCGAGCCGCTCGCCAAGTTGAAACGTGCCCGTCGCGGTAAAAAGGCAGGCAAGCCGCCGAAGTTCGCCAAACCCCAGCTCGCCACGCTGGTCGACGACGTGCCAACTGGCAATGGCTGGATGCACGAGATCAAGTTCGACGGCTATCGCGCGCTGATCGCGGTCTCTGGCGAAGATGTGACCGTGTGGACGCGCAACCAGAAGGACTGGACGGATAAGTTCGGCCCGCTAGTGGAAGCGATCGCCGCTCTCGACCTTCCTCCGGCACTGATCGACGGCGAGATCGTAGCGCTGGACAAGGACGGCAATCCGGATTTCTCGACCCTGCAATCCGTCCTCAAGCGCGGGCACGGCTCGCAAGGCCCAAAGGATAAGCTCGCTTTCTTCGCGTTCGATGTCCTCGAGGTGGATGGCGAAGACCTGACCGGCCATACGAATATCGAACGCAAGGAGCACCTCGAAGCGCTGCTGCGCGATGCCGAGCCGCCGATCCACGTCGCGGACCACATCATCGGCGCGGGCGAGAAGCTCTACGCCCAGATGTGCAAGGCGGGACAGGAAGGCATCATAGCCAAGCGGATCGACGCGCCCTACCGCCACAGCCGGACCAAGAGCTGGGTCAAGGTGAAGTGCATCCAGCGGCAGGAGTTCATCATCGTCGGCTGGTCCGAAAGTTCGGCCAAGGCGCGGCCCTTCGCCTCGCTGCTGCTCGCCACGAAAGATGGCGACGAGCTGATCTATCGGGGCAAGGTCGGCACCGGGTTCGACGGCCACGATCTCGACCGCCTCGGCAGCAAGCTCGAACGGCTGGAACGCAAGACGCCGCCGCTCGATGTGCCCAAGGCCGACGCGCGCAAGGTGCACTGGGTCACGCCCAACCTGGTCGCGGAGGTCGCTTATGCCGAACTGACCGCAGAGGGCCGCGTGCGCCATGCCAGCTTCCTCGGCCTGCGACAGGACAAGGACGCGGGCGATGTCGGCAGCGAGCGCAGGAGCGCCGCCCCCTCGCCTAATGCCGGCGTGGAGATATCCAGCCGCGATCGGGTGATCTTTCCCGACAGCGGAGAGACCAAGGGCGATCTTGCCGATTACTACGAAGCCGTCGCGCCGATCATGCTTCCCTTCGCCGCCGAGCGCCCGCTCAGTCTGGTACGCTGCCCGCAGGGGCGCGCGAAGAAGTGCTTTTTCCAGAAGCACGACAATGGCGGTTTCGGGGACGGGGTGAAGGCGGTCCCGATCAAGGAAAAGGACGGCGGGAGCGAGGATTACCTCTTCGTCGCAGACGCCCGCGGCCTGCTTCAGTGCGTGCAGATGGGCACGATCGAGTTCCACGGCTGGTGCGCCCGTACGGGTGCTGTCGAGAAGCCCGAACGGATGGTGTTCGACCTCGATCCCGACGAAGGGCTGGCATTCGCAGACGTCCGCAAGGCAGCGATGGACCTGCGCAAGCACCTTGCCGATATCGGCCTGACCAGCTTCGCGATGGTGACCGGCGGCAAGGGCGTGCATGTCGTCGTGCCATTGACCCCCGGCCATTCGTGGGAGGAGCACAAGAGCTTCGCCGAACGCTTCGCCAAGGCGCTGGCGCAGGCGGAGCCCGACCGTTTTACGGCGACGATGAGCAAGGAAAAGCGCAAGGGCCGCATCTTCATCGACTGGCTGCGCAACCAGCGCGGCAGCACGGCAGTGATGCCCTATTCGGCGCGCGCGCGGGAGAATGCTCCAGTGGCGGCACCAATTGCGTGGAACGAGCTCGCGGACATGAAAGACGCCCACGGGTTCACCATCTCGGATGCGAAGAAACTGCTCGACCGGGCTGGCTCCAAATCGCTGTCCGGATGGGGCTTCGCGGATCAGCACCTGCCCGAGGTCTGACACCCGGGCGTGGCACGTCGCAGCCCGCGGCGAGCGGGCAAGCGACAAGACTAACCGTTCTTGTCATCGCCATGACCGCACTTGTCAGCGGACATTCGCTTGCCTGCCGCCGATACCATCCCCCGGATAATCATGTGCTCCGGGGGTGCGCAAATGCAGTTCGATTTCAAGAAAATGGCTGGAGTTTCGATCGGTGTGCTGGCGTTCGCCATGGCTGCGCCCGCCGCTGCGCAAAACTCAGGTGACGATGCCGAGACGCAATATGCGGAGCTTGCGCGCCAGCAGTCCACCCGCGCCGGCGATCCCGCCTACGATTATGCCTTCGCGACCGCCGCAATCGACGCTGGCCATTACGGCGAAGCGATCATTGCGCTGCAACGGGTGCTGGCGGTACAGCCCAACAATGCCCCGGCGCGCGCCGAACTCGCCCGCGCCTACGCCATGTCGGGCGATATCGACACGGCACGGCAGGAATTCGGCACCGTGGTCAACGACCCGACCCTGCCCGATCCGGTCCGCCAGCGGTTTACCGGGCTGATCCAGCAGCTCGATAACCAGATCGGCGGCGGGGGCGGCGATGTCTCCGGGTTCCTCGAGGCAGGGGTCGGGTACGACAGCAATATCAACGCGGCGACCGATCTGACGCAGATTACGATCCCGCTTTTCGCGTTTCTCGGACCGGGCAATCTCGGTGCGGCGGCCCGCTCGCAGGACGACGGATTCTACGAGATCAACGGCGGTGCCAGCGTCGTCTCGGCGGTCGGTCGGCAGGATCGCGTGTTCGCGTCCGCCCTGTTCAACTGGCGCGATAATTTCGACAGCGACACGTTCGACATCGCCAGCCTCACCGGCACGGCAGGTTACGCGCACAGCTTCGGTAATTCGGACGTGATCTCGCTGTCGGGGCAGGTGCAGAAGCTCTGGCTGGGCCAGGATGGCTACCGCACCGCCTACGGCGCGATCGGTCAGTACACGCACCTTCTCGACGGCGGGAACGCGATCGCCGCGTCGGCGCAGTGGACGCGGCTGGACTACGATACGGACCCGCTTCGCAATGCCGACCGCTATGCCGTGGGCCTGGGTTTCGTCACCCGGCAAGCCTCGATCAACGCGAGCTTCGGTCACGAGGAAACCCGCGATCCGCTCGGCGATGCGCAGTCGAACACCTTCTTCCAGATCGGAGCCGGTGCCGAAGTCCCCGTGGCCGATCGCATTGCCGTGATCGGCGGGGTGGGATTCGACCTGCGCCGCTACGACGCGCCCGACACGCTGTTCCTGACCGAACGCGAGGACGAGCGCGTCGATGCGTCCGTCGGCATCAAGATCGCGATCACCGACAATCTGCTGTTCCAGCCGCGCGCCACCTTCACGCGCAACTGGAGCAACATCGCACTCTACGATTACGAACGCTGGTCCGCCTCGGCCGCGTTGCGGTTTGAATTCTGAGGGGGAGACTGAACATGCTGCTTCGCAACTCATCGCTTCGCAACGGCTGCCGGGCCCTGCTGGTCTCGGCCTCCATTCTCGGTCTGGCGGCGCACGCTTCGGCAGAGCCCACCATTCTGTTTTCCAGCAGCGGAGCCTCGCAACTCCCGGCGCCTGGCGAAACGGTCACCCAGACGGGCGGCGTCACCCAGCTCAAGCTCGATGACGGGACCGTTATCTCGATTGTCGGAGAGGCCAGCTACACGCTGGACAACGGCGGCGTCTTCGAACTTCTCTCGGGCGACATCACGGTCGTCACCCCTGCCGGGGCGGGCGCATCCGTTCGTTTGCCGGGCGGCGTCCTCGCGTCGCTGATGCCGGGCGCATCGGCCGGGTTCTCCGCAGAGAACGGCGATATCGACGGGCACGCGATCACGGGCACCATGCGGATCGGCATGGGCGGGGTCGGCCGCAATTTCGTCTCGGGCGACAAGCTGAAGATCTCCAACGGGCGGATCCAGCAGACTCTCGCCGTAGGTCCCCAGGCGACGCCGCAGGGCCCGAGTGGCGCGGCGCAGAACGGCATGCCGGTGGTTCTGGGCGACGCTCTCGCCGCGATCGGTGCCTCGGGCGATATCCTGTTCGCCGCGGACCGCATCGACGCGTATCTCGCCAATCCCGCGGTCGGCACGCTGCCGACAGGCGATGTCGAACTTCTCTCCGGCTATCTTGCTCGCCTGGCGAGCCTGACGGGCGGACAGTTCTTCAACGATATAGAGGCGCTGCAGACCTTCCTCGACTACCTCACGGCGGGAGGCCTGCCGGGCAACTACAATCCAAACCCGACGCCTACGCCTACGCCAACGCCAACGCCAACGCCGACACCTACTCCGACGCCCACACCTACACCGACACCCACCCCTACGCCCACTCCTACACCGACACCGACACCGACACCGACACCTACGCCTACTCCGACACCTACTCCTACTCCCACCCCTACACCGACGCCGACGTTCACCTACGAAAGCGGGCGTGCGGTGGTGTATGCGGGCAAGGACGTCGGCCTCGACGCACGCGGCGAAGCCGATGTGGCCTACGACGACGCGGGACGCCCCATCGCGTATGTCTGGACCCTCAACGACTCCACCCTGGAGAACGAGCGACCGACCATCGGAACCGCATCCATTGCAGAAGGCGGCAGCGCCTCCGACGGCGAGATTTCCTGGGCTCGCTGGCACGACGGAACCACTGGCGGGCGTTACTTCAGTGCCCCGACATTCGACCTCGGCATCGACGACGGCTTCCATCTGACCAGCGTGGTTCGGGCAACCGATCTTCCGACCAGCGGCAAAGTAGATTACGTGCTCGCCGGGGCGACCGCACCCACGGTGGGCAATGGCAGCGTCGCACCGGGGACATTCGAAGGATCGCTCTCCGTCAACTTCGGAGCGGAGACGACCGCAGATTTCGACTTCACTGTCGGGATCGACAGCGGTTCCTACAGCTTTGGCGCCACCGGGCGTCCGGTCGAAACCAGCGGCGATTTCTTCGGTGAATTCGGCGGCAACAATCTCACGGTGACCGGCACCGGCACGGTGTGCCCGACCGGCGCGTGCGCGGCGAGCGTGCGTGGCATGCTGGGCGGGGTCGGAGGCCGCGTCGCGGGCATCTCGTACAATTTCGGCGAGACCGGCAATGTCGATCTGTGGACCTATGGTGCCGCAGCGTTCGTGGCCGACGGAACCCCTACGCCGACGCCCACCGGCTTCACCGGCACCCGGACCGGGCAGCCGCTCTATCTCGGCCGGACCGGTAACGGTCTTGGCAACTCCTTCGCCGGCACCGGGACCTATGTCGATGGTGAGCTTCGCCGGCTGGAGATGAACGAGACCAACTATTTCGACATCGGTACGGCAACCGTCGCAGAGTCGGGCGATCTGGGCGACATTGCGTGGGCGCGCTGGACCAACGGCACCGTCACCGAACGTGGCGGCCCCTTCACCGTACCGACCGTTCTGGGCGCCAATGGCGGCTGGTATGTGATGTCCGGCAACAGGGCGAGCGACCTGCCAACGACGGGTATCGTCAATTACGATCTTCTGGAGACCACTCCGGTCGCCGAACTGAACGGACCTGAACTGGGTACGCTCACCGGCAACATGGCGGTCCAGTACGGCGCGCAGAGCACCGTCGGCTTCGATTTCGCGATGAGCTATCGCGGGATGGGCTGGGCAGTTTCCACACCCGGCGGTGCGGCTGACCCCGGCAGCGGGATCGCGCTCGAATCGAGCACTCTGCAGGTCGGCTTCGACACCGCTTTCACCAGCGATGCAGGCAACGTGACCGGCACGGGCGGTGCCTGCGCCGACTATTGCGAAGTGCAGGTCGAAGGCGTTCTGTTTGGCACCGGCGGGCAATATGCAGGGGTCGGCGTCGGGGTCGAAGACCGCGGCTCTTCCGCAGGCACCATCAAGGCGTCCGGGCTGGCGATCTTCCAGTCGGGTGGCGTGACGCCAACTCCCACACCGACACCCACGCCCACTCCGGGCGGCACTACCAGCGACTTCACCGGCACCCGGTCGCCGGTCAACTACTACACCTTCACCAACGGATCGCTGGCGACCGGCTTCGGCGGGGATGCGGAACTCGAAAACGGCGCGCCGGTCAGCTTCACCTCGATCCTCGGGACCACAAGCAAGGGAACTGCCGCCGTCGCAAACGAAGGCGACGTGGGTTCGCTGGCCTGGGCGCGCTGGACCGGTGGCACCGTGCAGCAGAACGGTGCCACCGTCGAAGTCGGGTCCAACGGCGGTTACCACGTGTTCGCAGGCACGCCGACGATCGCGCTGCCATCCTCGGGCAAGGTCGACTACGAACTGATCGCAACCACGACCGCGACCGACAATCAGGGTTCGGCACCCGGCACGATCACCGGCGATCTCTCCATCGCATATGGGTCGACAAGCCTTGTGGGCTACGATCTCGCAATGAACGTCGGCGGGAAGGGTTGGGCGGTCTCGACCGCCGGGGGCGCTGCAAATCCCGAGCAAAGCCAGATCAACCTGAGCGTAAGCGGCAGTTCCTGGAGGTTCGGCGGCACTTACTCCAGCACCTCGCAAACGGTCAGCGCCAGCGGCGGCGCATGTTCGGCTTCGTGCATCGTGACCATTGGCGGCGTGATGTTCGGCGACAATGCCGGATACGCCGGCGTCTCGATGAACGTCATCGACGCGAGCAACGCTGCCACGATCGGTGCGTCCGGGGTCGCCATCTTCGGGCGAGAGGATGCGGCGACCTCGGTGATGCCGACAAGCGCGCAGCCAGTGGCTGCGTTCGCTATCCCTGACCCCGTGATGCTCGCACCGCAAGCGTTCGGTGTAGCCAGCTCCCGCGACTGGAGCAGGTGGACCGCCGTCTCCCCGCGCGACGCGAAGGGATTGTCCGACTTGCAGATCGCGGGCGAGCGTTCGCCCCTGGGGAACAAGCTGCACGACGCAGGCAAGCTGCTTGGCGACATGATCACCTTCACCGATCCCGAATAGGTCGCACACGATGGAAGCAGGCGGAGGACCGCCCCGCCTGCTTCCTAACGGCTCTCGTCATATCCTTGACAGGCATGGTCACTGGGACCGCGCGAGCGCGAGGCGCAAGATGGACCTCACTCGGAAAAAGAGGGGAGAACCAAATGAAAACCGCATCGATACTTACCGCCAGCGCCCTTGCGCTCGCGCTGACAGCACCCGTGCCTGCAATGGCAAAGGACGCCGATATCGCGCTGGCCAAGTGCGACGAAAGCCTGGGCACCATCGCAGTCGTCGATGGCGACACGCAGGGCTGGTCCGAATACGGCCTCGGCAGCCCGCGCGAATTGCTGAACTCGCTCGCCATCGAATCGGGCTGCTTCACGCCGCAGAACGCCGCCAGCGGCGTCCCGGCGGACTTCCTGATGAACGTGGTCGCGGGCGACAGCGAGGAAGTCGACAAGTCGATCGAGATGGCCAAGGGAGCCGCGATGGAGGGTCTGTGGCGATCGGGTGCGGCCACCAGCGTTCTGTCCAAGGTGCCCGGCGCGGGTGCCGTGCTCGGCATGTTCGGCGGCCTCGGCGGCAAGAAGAAGCGCGTCGCCGCAGGCATCAAGCTGCTCAGCCCGGCAAACGGACTGACCATCGTGACCGGCAGCGGCGAAGTGAAGAAATCGACGCTTAGCTTCGGCGGCAGCGGCGGGTGGAACGCGGGCGCAGCTGCCTCGGGCTATGGCAGCAACAAGAACGGCAAGATGCTCGTAGAAGCCTTCGTGATCGCCTTCAACGAAGTCGTCGCGCAGAAGCAGACCATCGCGTCGGTCCCCCGGGTCCAACCTGCGGTTGCCGCAGCCCCGGCTGTGCCGGCCACGGTAACGGCGGTCGATACCGTGATGCGCGTCTCGCCCGATGCGACAGCGGCCGAAGTCCGCGCTCTGCGCAGCGGCACCGAACTCAAGCCGACCGGCGAACGCAGCGGGCTGTTTATCGAGGTCGAGGACAATTACGGCACAAAAGGCTGGGTCTCCGTGGAAGACCTGAGCTGAGCACATGGGGGTTGAAGAAAGACCCGCTTGTCCGGGCAACCAAGCGGTGGCACCTTCGGTGTCGCCGCTTGGCGCACCGGGGGAGAATATGGACGCTGCGCTCGATAACCTGCGTATCCTCTATGTGGAGGACGACGCGCGCGCCACGGCCGAGGTCCGCGATCTTGCCCGTGCGCGAGGGGCGCAGATCGTCTGCGAGCAGAGCGGTGCCGGCGGCCTGCTGCGCGCCGGGATGGAGCAGTTCGATGTCATCATCCTCGACCGGATGCTCGGCGACCTCGACGGCATCACGATCATCCAGCGCCTGCGCGAAAGCGGGGTCGGCACCCCGATCCTGATGCTGTCCGCACTCGGTCGCACTGCGGACCGGGCCGAGGGGCTCGATGCAGGGGCGGACGACTATCTCGCCAAGCCGTTCGAAGCCGACGAATTGTTCGCGCGGATCAAAGCGCTGCACAGGCGCGCCAAGGGGCAGGAGCACAGCGCAGTGATCCTGTTCGGGGCGTTCGAATGCCATGTGAAGGCCCGCACGGCCTTTCGCCAGAACCGGCACCTTGCGCTCAGCCCGCGCGAGTTCGAGCTGTTCCGCTATTTCATGGAAAATGCGGGCGAAACGGTCACGCGCGAGATGCTGCTGCGCGATGTCTGGGGCATATCCTTCGATCCGCAGACCAACGTGGTCGACGTCAATATCGGTCGCCTGCGTCGCAAGCTGGAAGAAGGGTTCGACAGCCCGGCTCTGGAAACGATCTGGGGCTCCGGCTACCGTCTGCTCGACGGGAGGTAGGGTCCGTTTCACGCACTTCGATCTTTTCGCGGCTCGTGTGGCTGGCCATCGCCCTGTCGGTGCTGCTGGTGTTCTGCCTGTGGGCGATGACCGACCAGACCATCCGCGCGGCCAACCGGGCATCGGTAGAGGAGGCGGTCGACGTCGATCTGGCGGGCCTCGTCGACATTTACGCAAGCGGCGACCAGAGCGAGCTTGAGCGTCGGATAGCGGACCGTCTTGCGATTACGCCCGCTGGCCGCAGCCAGCCGCACTATCTGCTGACAGATGGCGCGGGCTCCGTGATCGTCGGCGATCTCGACCGGTGGCCCGATCTCGACCCCAAGGTGTCCGAACTGGGGGCGGTGACCGTGCTCGACGGACTGTCCGTGCTCGCGCGCGCGACGCAGCTGGGGCCCGACCTGCGGCTGGTGGTCGCCTACGAACGCGATCAGGCCGATCCCGTTCTGCGCCGGGTGGCGTGGCTGTTCCTTTTGGGAGGGACGATCTTCGTGCTGGTGGTCGGGCTGTTCGGAAGGCACGCGGCGCGTGGCCTGCAATCGCGTATCGAGCAGATCAACGCCGCCTTTCGCACGCCAGAAAGCGTTCCGGCCAGTGCCACCCCCTCCTCCACGAGGCGCAGGGACGAGATCGATGAACTCGCAGACCACAGCACGCGCGCGCTTCAGCGTGTGAGCCGCCTGCTCGAAGCCTATCGGGAAACCACCGATCAGGTGGCGCACGAAATCCGAACCCCGATCATGCATCTCGACCAGCGGCTGGTGAAGGCCCTTGCCGAGCCCCTGCCCGCCAGCGTGTCGCAAAAACTCATCGAGGCACGCGCCGAAATCCGCCGCATCGTGAGCATGCTCGAATCGCTGCTCGACATTGCTTCGAGCAAGGCGCGCAAGGGCGACCGGCACGGCCTCGCCCCCGTCAATCTGAGCGAGCTGGCGACGCGGATCTGCAATCTCTACGCCGACAGCGCGGAAGAATCGAACCACAGTTTCGTCTGGGATATCGCGCCCGGCGTATGCCTCGACGGAGAAGAGTCCCAGCTCACCCGTCTGATGACCAACCTGCTCGACAATGCGTTCAAATACGTGCCCGAGGGGGGAACGATCACCCTGGCCCTCCAGCCGGGGCCGGTATTGATCGTCGCCGACGACGGGCCCGGCGTGCCCCCCAACCATGCGGAGCGGATTTTCGAACGGTTCTACCGCGGCGACGGGCGCGAGGCCGGTCAGACAGGTTCGGGGCTCGGCCTCGCACTCGCCCGCGCGATCGCCGAACGGCACGGATTGACGATCACGCTCCAACCGGTCGATAAGGGTGCCAGCTTTCGGGTCGGGAGGGAGACCGAATGACGGCTGTTCTGCGAACTGCCTGCGTAGCGGCGCTGCTCAGCGCTTGTACCCCCGTGGCAAACGCCCCGCTGACGCGATCCTCTTCTCCCGCTGCGTCCGTCGCTCAGGATCGATCCGCCCTTGTCGCGACCGATCTTGCCGCTGCTGATCTCGCTTTCGAACAGGGCGACACCGCGGCGCTCGCACCGCTGCTCACTCGCTTGCGCGCACAGGGCGCGCACCCGCTCGACGCCAGCGATGGCGATCCCGTTGCCCAGTGGGAAGCCGCGACCGGTACCGACGAGCCCCCCTTCAGGGGCCGCGTTCTGGGCCCGGGCTACAGCCGTGGCCGCCTCGCGCCGGGAGCAAATGCGGTCCTTCAGCAGACCTTCTTTTCCGGCCAGAAAACCGCACTCTCGATCGGCGAACGAAACCCCGCGACGCTGCGTCTGCGCGTTTTCGATTCCAAGAGCCGGCTCGTGTGCGAACACGCGCCCGCACATGGCAAGGTCTGCCGGTTCACCCCGATTTTCACGCAGCGATACAAGATAGAAATTCGCAATGGGGGGCAACGGGATGCGGTCTATTATCTGGCGGTCGAATAGCGCGCGACTGCTGTTGAGCGGGGCCGCGCTGACGATCCTGTCGCCTGCCCTGCCCGCATTCGCTCAGGACACCGTCGAGAGCGCTGGCGAGACTTCGACCGAAGGTACCGAGCCGCTCGATCCCGAAGCGGCGCAAATCGTCACAGAGATAGAGGCTATCGCGAACGGCGATCCCTCCGCCGACCCTGAAGGCGACCTTGCCAAGCTCGCCGAGCTTCGCGCGCGTGCGGAGGCAAATGGCAACGTCCCGCTGACCGATCTGGGCGTGCTCGAAAGCCAGTTCGGCGCGGCCTATTTCTACCTGCGCGATTTCGAGAAGGCGCTCCCCTATTTCGACGCTGCCGCCGATCTTTACACGCGGGGCAATGCCCCGCTCGAGGAGATCGCCGGGCTCTACAACAATCAGGCAACGATCCTCGCCTCTCTCGCGCGCTATCCCGAATCCGAGGAATATCACCGCAAGGCGCTGGCGATCCGGCGCGAGATGGAGGGCGAGCGCGGGCCCTTCGTTGCCTCCTCGCTGTTCGGCCTTGGGCACATTGCCTATCGGCAGGGGCGCGTCCTCGAGGCGCTGGACTACTTGCGCCCCGCGGCCGAGCAAACGCTCGAGTTCCTTGGCCCGGAAGACATGCTCACCTCGCTGCGCCTGACTTCGCTCGCCTCGGTTCTGGGGCGCGCAGGTTACGATGCGGAAGCAGTCGAGACAGCCCGCCTCGCGGTTCGCCTCTCGCGCGAGCACCTGGGCGAAGATCACCAGCTCTACGGAATTGCGGTCAACAATCTCGGCCATGCGCTGATGGAGGCGCGCGTCCTTGGCGAGGCGATACCCGTCCTGCGCGAAGCGCTGCGCCTTCGTGTCGCGACCGTCGGCGAAGATGCCAGCGGCACCGCCGTAAGCCTGCGCAACCTCTCGCAGGCGCTGATGCTCGACGGCAAGACCGAAGAGGCCGAAACGCTGCAACGCCGCGCGGTGGAGATCTATGAGAAGACCGGCGAGGTCGAAAATCCCTTCGCGCTGGCGACGATGTATGAAGCGCTGGCCGAACATTACGCCATGCGCGGCGACTGGCAGGGATACGACGAGTTGACCGGCAAGGCGATCGCCTCGGCCGATGCGGCGATCGAAAACGAGAGTGTGGAGCAGGCCCTCATCCACCTGCATCGCGCGGAATGGTGGATGCGGCGTGGCCACAATGCCGAAGCGCTCGCCGAAGCCGAACATTGGGTTCCGATCGTGCGTGAAGCCTTTGTCGAAACGCACGAGGACCGGATCTGGAGCGAACTCCTGCTCGCCCGGCTGCGCCAGTTGAATGGGCAGGACACGTCGGCGTATCTACCGGGTGGCGACGCAGCGATGGACGTTATCTCCGGACGGCTGGCGGATGTCGCCGTGTCCGACACCACGCTGGTGCGAGAAGCGCGCGCTTTGCGAGAAGCGGCATTGCTCTACCTCGAACTGGGCGCCGCGCTCGATGATCCGGCGCGCGTCATTCGCGCGGCGCAGGTGGCCAATATCTCGGAGCTTGCCCGTGGCCAGCAGTTCGCGCGCTTCGGGGCCGACGATGCGGCGACGCAGGAGCGCGAACGGCTGCTCGATCTGGCGCGCAAGACAAACGAGCTGCGCACGCGCTACCGCGCTGCACTGGACGAGGAAGACGAGGCGACGGCGGCAAGTCTGGCGCTTGAGGTCGAGCAAGCCGAACGCGCCGAACACGAAGCCGCCGATGGTCTGGTACGGGCCTACCCGGAGTATGTCCGTCGTTTTCGGCCGACCCCGGTCGATCTGGCCGACCTTCAGTCGCGGCTGCAGCCCGATGATGTGCTGGTCGTGCCGGTCGAAGGCGATCGGGACAGCTGGATCATCCGGGTCGACACCGAAAGCGCATCGTGGAGTCCGCTCGACAATGGCCAACTTGCCGAGGACGTGACCGCGATCCGCGACGCAGTCGAGCGACCCGCCCAGGGCGTGTACCCGCTCGCCTCTTCGCAGCGGCTGTTCGAACAGATATTCCCGAACGGCACGCAAGGCGCGCACCGCGTGCTCGTTTACGGCGGCCAGCGGCTCGCCTCGATCCCGTTCGGCCTCCTGACAACGGCCGACCACGACGGCGATCTCTCTGCAGCGCCGTGGCTGATCCGCGACGCTGCGGTACAAGTGGTCGGCAATCTCGATCTGCTCGGCGAGCAACGCGGTCCTGCCACGACAAAAGCCACTGTGCGGTTCGCAGGTATCGGCGGCGTCGAACTGCCTGGGCAAGAAGCCGCAGGCAGCAGCGGAGGCGTAAGCGCCCTGTTCCGTGGCGGTCGACCCGATGCGGCCTCGATCGCCGCGTTGCCCGCCCTGCCGGGTGCGACGACCGAACTGCGCGAGATCGCCGATGCGCTGCAATCGCGCGAGAACGTGCTGTTGATCGGGGCGGACGCAGCCGAAGACAACGTCAAACGTACCGATTTGAGCTCGATCGACATCCTCGTATTTGCAACGCATGGCCTCGTCGCAGGCGAGGTGACCGGGCTTTGGGAACCGGCCCTGCTGCTCGGTTCGGGCGATGCCAGCTCGGGCGAGGATGGGCTGCTCGGCGCGAGCGAGATCGCCCGCATGCGCCTGCCCGCGGACTGGATCATCCTGTCGGCCTGCAACACCGCTGCCGGTATCGACGGCGACGGCCCGACCTATTCCGGGCTAGCGACCGCGTTCGCCCAGGCGGGAGCGCGTGCGATCCTGCTGTCGCACTGGCGCGTGCGCGACGATGCGGCAGCGCGGCTGAGCGTCGACACGGTGCGCGCATCGCAGGCCGGTGCAACCCGCACCGAGGCGCTGCGGCAGGCGCAACTGGCGCTGCTCTCGAATACGGATTTGGCAGACGCGGCAAATCCTGCGGTCTGGGCACCCTTCGTGCTTATCGAGAACTGAGCCTGCTGCCCGGATTGCCACCGATGCGAATGCCACGGGCCGAAAGGGAGAATTGCGGATACTCGCCGCTGACGCGTGACCTTCACGCAATCGCTGCTAGTCTCCCCTCCAAATGAGTAGCGAACCTTCCGAAACCAAAGCCACGCGTGTCACCTCGTTCGACGTTGCGGAGCGCGCCGGCGTCAACCAGTCCACCGTTTCACGCGCGCTGGCGGGTTCCCCGCAGGTCACGCCCGCCACGCGTGAACGGGTGCTCGCCGTCGCGCGAGAGCTCGGCTACACCGTCGACCAGCGCGCATCGGGCCTGCGAACCGGGCGGACCGATACCGTTGCAGTGGTCATCCTCCAGGGCCCGGAAGACAAGGCGCCGTCGGGCAATCCCTTCTACTTCGAACTGCTGGGGAGCATCTGCGAAGCCGCATCGGCGCGGGGCCTGGAAACGCTCGTGTCGCTGCAGTCCGAAGATGGCAGGCTTTCGGGCGATTACGTCAAACGAGGCCAGGCCGACGGTACCATCGTCATCGGATCGGCCCGCCATTCGGCCGCGTGGACCTATTTCCAGCAATTGCAGCGCAGCACCGGCAACCTGGCCTTCTGGGGCTCACCATTCGACGATGCGCGCTGGGTGCGTTCGGACAACCATGGCGGGGGCCGGATCGCTACCAGCCACCTGCTCGATCGGGGCTATCGCAAGATCGCATTCGTCGGGCCACTGGGCACAGGCCCCGGGCAGTTCGCCGAGCGTTTTGCCGGATATCGCGAAGCTCTGGCGGAACGGGGGGCGCACCCGATCGAGGCGAGCATCTATCCCGATGGCGACCGCAAATCCCAAGGTTACCACGCCGCGCGCGACATGATCGAACGCGACGGTTCTATCGACGCGTTCTTCGCCGCCAGCGACCGGCTGGCATTCGGTGTGCTCGATTACTTGAAAGAGATCGGCCGTGACGTGCCGGAAGACGTGGGCATCGTCGGCTTCGACGGGATGTCCGCCGGGACGATCAGCAGCCCGCCGCTGACCACTGTCGCGCCCGATCTTGCAAAGGCCGCCGAAGCTCTGCTGCGAATGGCCATCGACGGGGAGGCAAGTGTCACGCAGCGCGTGAACGTCAGACTGATCGAACGCGCGAGCGTGCGCCCGGCCTGATCCTACCGCACATCATTGCGAGGGCGGATCAGCCCTGCGCCCCGCCCCCATCTGAAAATTCGAACTGCGGCAGACGGTTCACCGCTTCGCGCAGCGACAAGCTCCATTGTTCGGATATCCGCCGGAAATAGGGGTCGTTTTCGGCGATCCGCTGGCTGTGGCCTATCCGGCACGCATCACGCTCCTGAACGGCGAGGTCCAGCGGCAGATCGACAGCCAGGTTCGACCGGATGGTGGAATCGAAAGAGACCATCAGCAACCGGGCGGCGTCTTCGAACGGCATGGCCGGATCGTAAGTCCGCACGATGATCGGGCGCCCATACTTGGTCTCGCCGATCTGGAAAAAAGGCGAATCGTCGCCCGCCTCGATGAAATTGCCTTCGGGATAGATCAGGAACAGGCGCGGTTCGCTGCCCGCGATCTGGCCGCCGACGATCAGGCTGGCGGAAAAGGGCGAGGCAGCCGCCTGCTGTTTCTCACCTTTAAGGTTGGCGATCACTTCGCGCAGCGTGTTGCCGATGATGGTGGCGACTTGGAACATCGAAGGGGCGGAAAGGATCGACGGGTCGCGTTCGGAAGGGGCCTTGGTCCGCTCGTCCAGCAAGCTGACGACCGACTGCGTGGTGGCGAGATTGCCCGCCGAAAGCAGGGTGATCGCCCGCTCTCCGGTGTTTTCCCAGTGGCGCATCTTGCGAACCTTCGACACGTCGTCGACGCCCGCATTGGTGCGCGTATCGGACATGAAGATCAGACCGCGATCCAATCGCATGCCCACGCAGTAAGTCATTTCCAGTAATACCCGTTGTGGCGTTGCGGCCAGATTATTGCTCGACCCGCAGGCTGACAAGCACGCCCTCGCCGCTTCCCCCCATCCGCATTCCGTTGATGGGGGCTGCCTCGCGAAAATCGATGCCGGTCGCGACTCTTATATAGCGCTCGTCGGGCGAATAACCGTTCGAGATATCGAATCCGACCCAGCCGAGACCTTCGAAGAAAGCCTCCGCCCACGCGTGGCTGGCATCCTGTTCGACCCGGTCGTTCATCATCAGGTACCCGGACACATAGCGGGCGGGCAGGCCCAGCAGGCGGGCAGCCGAACAGAAGATATGCGCGTGATCCTGGCACACGCCGTGGCCACCTTGCAGCGCCTCTTCCGCCGTGGTGCCGGAGTGGGTGTTGCCACCTTCGTATCCAACCGTTTCGAGGATCGCGGCGGATAGATCGTGCCCCAGGCCGACGCTGGTCTTGTCCGCATCTTTGAAAGCGCTGGCGAACTTGCGAATACCCTCGCCCGCCTTTGTCAGCGGGGACGATCGCTTGAAGTGCCACAGCGGCAGGAAACCCTGGTGTTCTCCCACGACGCCATCGCGCGCCGTGTTCTCGACCAGACCGACGCAGCGGATCGCGGTTTCGGTGCGCCCCGGCTCGATGCCGATCAGGTCGACCATGTTGCGGTTGTGATCTTCGTAGTGAAGCTCGATCTCTCCGCCCTCGATGGTCACTTCCCAGTCGAGCACTTTCTGGCCGCGCACGTCCTTCGGGCGAAGGCGCGTCTGCTGAAGCCCGTAGGCGACCGGCGCGTCGTAGGAATAGCGCGTTTCGTGTTCGACCCGCAGCCTCATGAAGTGACCCCGAAAGAATAGTCCTGTGAAATCTGGGTCGCGAGGCGTCCGTTGGCCGCCAGGAAGCCCTCGATATATTCGTGCAGGCCATCGTCGAAGATTTTGTCCATCGACCGGCCCAGGTAATCGAGGTGGATACGGTCGGCCATTTCGCACGCTTCGGTGCGCAGGTCGTAATTCTTTGCCAGATAGCCGAGATTGTCGCAGATCTTGTTGTAGCAGAACGCGAGGCTGCGCGGCATCTGTTCGTGCAGGATCAGGAATTGCGCGATGTCTCGCGGATTGACCGTCGCCCCGTGGAGCCACTGATAGCTGCGCAGCGCCGAGACCGAGCGCAGGATCGTTTCCCACTGCTTGATATCGAGCGTGGAGCCTACCTGACTGATCGAGGGAAGCAGCAGGTAGTATTTAACGTCGAGGATGCGCGCCGTGTTGTCCGCGCGTTCAATGAAAGTACCCAGCCGCACGAAGTTGTAGCCGTCGTTGCGCAGCATCGTGCCGTTGGTCGCGCCGCGCACCAGCGCGTTCTGCTGGCGGATCGTGGTCAGCGTGTCGGGCAGGTCGGCTTCGGGAATTTTGCCGGTGAGCAGCTTGTCGAGCGTCATCCAGCTTTCGTTGGTCGCTTCCCACACCTCGCGCGTCAGGCCGATGCGCACGCCGCGCGCATTGTCGCGAGCGGACTTCACCATGCAGATGATGCTGGAGGGATTATCGCGGTCGGTGAGGAGGAACTCGATCACCTTGGAGGAGGTCGCCTCTCCGTGCCGCTCGCGGAAGGCCTGCAACTGGCCGACCGTGGTAAGGACCGATTCCCATTCGGAGCGCGAAGACCCCGCGCGGGTCAAGGCGATGCGGAACCCTGCATCGAGCAGACGCGCGGTCGCCTCCGCCCGCTCGAGGTAGCGGAACATCCAGAACAGGCCCGATGCGGTCTTACCGAGCATGGCGGACCTCCGGTTTCGTCGAGCGATCAGTCATCGAGCACCCAGGTATCTTTGGTGCCGCCGCCTTGGCTCGAATTCACCACCAGAGACCCTTCGTTCATCGCCACGCGGGTCAGCCCGCCGGGCACGATGTCGATCGAGTTGGGCGACATCAGCACGAAGGGGCGGAAATCGACGTGGCGCGGAGCGAGGCCCTGCTCGGTGAAAATCGGAACCGTCGACAGCGCCAGCGTGGGCTGTGCGATATAGCCTTCGGGGTTTTCCTTCAGCTTGGCGCGGAATTCCTCGATCTCGGCCTTGCTGGCGGTAGGCCCTATCAGCATCCCGTAGCCGCCCGATCCGTGGACTTCCTTGACCACGAGCTCGTCCAGCTTGTCGAGCACTTCGGCCAGCTGGTCCGGCTCCGAACAGCGCCAGGTGGGCACGTTCTGCAGCAGCGGGCGCTCGCCGGTGTAGAATTCGACAATATCCGGCATGTAGCTGTACAGCGCCTTGTCGTCGGCAATGCCCGTGCCGGGCGCGTTGGCGATGGTCACACCGCCCGCGCGGTACACATCGAAGATGCCCGGCACGCCCAGCATCGATTCCGGATTGAAGTTGAGCGGATCGAGGAAATCGTCGTCGATCCGGCGGTAGATCACGTCGACCGGTTTGTAGCCTTGCGTGGTGCGCATCGCGATGCGCCCGTCGACCACCTTCAGGTCCGATCCCTCGATCAGTTCGGCACCCATCTGGTCGGCGAGGAAACTGTGTTCGAAATAGGCGGAGTTGAACACGCCGGGCGTCAGCACCGCCACGGTCGGCCGGTCGAGACAGGCGGCAGGCGCGCAGGCCGACAGCGAACGGCGCAGCCAGCTGGGATAATCGCCCACTTCGCGGATCGGAATGTCCGCGAAAAGTTCGGGGAACATCTGCAGCATGATTTCGCGGTTTTCGAGCATGTAGGACACGCCCGAGGGGGTGCGGGCATTGTCTTCCAGCACGTAGAATTCGTCGGGCCCGGTCCGCACGATATCGGTACCGATGATGTGCGTGTAGATCCCGCCGGGCGGATCGAAGCCCATCATCTTGGGCAGGAACGCCGCATTGTTAGCAATCAGGCTGGCAGGCACGCGCCCCGCGCGCAGGATTTCCTGGCGATGGTAGATATCGTGCAGGAAAGCGTTGATCGCCTTCACGCGCTGCTCGATCCCCCTGGAAAGCTTGCGCCACTCGTTGCCCGAAAGCACGCGCGGCACCACGTCGAACGGGATCAGCCGCTCGTCCGCTTCATCTTCGCCATAGACGTTGAAGGTAATGCCGATCTTGCGGAAGAAATTCTCCGCCTGTTCGGACTTTCTCGCGACGCGCATGTCGGGTTGCGAGTCGAGCCATTTGCGAAATGCCTGATAGGCCGGCCGGACATCACCCGACTTGCCCCCGTCTTGCCCAAGCATCTCGTCGAAGCTCAATTCGGTCCCCGGCTTTCCCTGTTATTGCATGCGTCGCGATTTTGCAGCGCAGCATTAGTTATCCAACCGCCCAGCCCCGTCAATTGTTCCGTTATGCGAATTGTTCACCATCAGGAATCGACCCGCCCCTCGATCAACCGATCGACCAGCGAAGGGTCGGCCAGCGTCGACGTGTCGCCTAGCGACCCGTAGTCGTTCTCCGCGATCTTGCGCAGGATGCGGCGCATGATCTTGCCGCTGCGTGTCTTGGGCAGGCCGTCGGTAAAGTGAATCCGGTCCGGCGTCGCAACGGGCCCGATTTCCTTGCGCACCCATTGCCGCAGCTCTGCGGCCAGTTCGTCCGAACCTTCGTCGCCCGCATTCAAGGTGACATAGCAGTAGATGCCCTGCCCCTTGATATCGTGCGGGAAGCCGACGACCGCCGCTTCGGAGACGTGCGGGTGCAGGACCAGCGCACTCTCGACCTCGGCGGTGCCCATACGGTGCCCCGAGACATTGATGACGTCGTCGACCCGGCCGGTGATGCGGTAGTATCCCTGCTCGTCGCGCTGGCAGCCGTCTCCGGTGAAGTATTTGCCCGTGTAGGTGCTGAAATAGGTCTGCACGAAGCGGTCGTGATCGCCGTAGACCGTGCGTGCCTGACCCGGCCAGCTGGCGGTCAGGCACAGGTTGCCCTCCGCCGCGCCTTCGAGAATCTGCCCCTCGTTGTCGACCAGCTGCGGCTGGACGCCGAAGAACGGCAGGCCAGCGCTGCCCGGCTTCATCGCGTGGGCGGCAGGAAGTGTGGTCAGCATCACACCGCCGGTTTCGGTCTGCCACCAGGTATCGATCACCGGCACGCGGCCCTCGCCCGGCACGTCGCGATACCAGCGCCACGCTTCGGGATTGATCGGTTCGCCGACGCTTCCCAGCAGGCGGAGCGATGATCGATCATGCGCGGTTACGAAGCTGTCGCCTTCGCGCATCAGCGCGCGGATTGCGGTCGGCGCGGTGTAGAAGATGCTGACCTTGTGCTTGGCAATGGTCGCCCAGAAGCGGCCGTGATCGGGATAATTGGGCACGCCCTCGAAGATCACCTGCGTCGCACCGTTGAGCAGCGGCCCGTAGGTGACGTAGCTGTGCCCGGTGATCCAGCCGATGTCGGCGCTGCACCAGAACACGTCGTCGGGCTGGTGATCGAACACGTAGTGGAACGTCGTCGCGGTCCACACGCCATAGCCGCCGGTGGTGTGCAGCACGCCCTTGGGCTTGCCGGTCGATCCGGAGGTGTAGAGGATGAACAGCGGGTCTTCCGCATTCATCGGCTCGCACGGGCAATCCCCGTCGCTGGCGAGGTCATGGTACCAGTGATCGCGCCCTTCCTTCATCGCGATGTCGGCACCGGTATGCTTCACGACCAGCACGCCCCTCACCGGGGTATCGTGTTCGTCGAGTGCGGCATCGACATTGGCCTTGAGCGCAATCGGCTTTCCGCCGCGCAGCCCCTCGTCAGCGGTGATCACGAAATGGCTGTCGCAGTCGATGATCCGGCCCGCGAGCGCCTCTGGAGAGAAGCCGCCGAACACCACCGAATGCACCGCGCCCAGCCGCGCGCAGGCGAGCATCGCCACGACGCCTTCGACCACCATCGGCATGTAGAGCGTAACCCGTGCGCCCTTGGTGACGCCCATCGCCTTTAGCGCATTGGCCATGCGGATCACTTCGACGTGCAGATCGGCGAAGGTCAGCGTGCGAACCGCGCCATCCGGATCGTCGGGCTCGAAGATCAGGGCGGTCTTGCCCGAATTGTCCGCAAGATGGCGATCGACTGCGTTATGGCACAGGTTGAGCGTACCATCGGCGAACCACTTGATCTCGACCGGATCGAACGACCACTCGCCGCCTTTCGTCGGCCGATCGATCCAGTCGAGCCGCTTTGCCTGCTCTAGCCAGAAAACGTCCGGGTCGGACAGGGAGCGGTCATAGTCCGCCTCGTACTGCGCGGCGGTGCAATTGGTCTTGTCGGTCTGCGGTGGCTCGATGAATTCGCTCACGGCGGCAAGTCTCCCAAACGTGTTTCGCAATCCGCTATCGCATCGCCGGTGATTTGGCGACCGCCTTGGCTTACGGGTGACGTGAAGGCGGCGACCATAGCCTGACGAACGGTCCAGCCTGTTCGATAAACGACATGGGCGCGCCCTTGCGTTGCCTCGACGCGGCCAATAGCCAGTAACACTGTAACATCGGCGCGAGTCGCGCGATGTGCAAAAATCCAGGGGAATCAGATGCGTAATAAGGTGTTTTTCATCGCGGCCCTCATGGCGGGCGTCGCGGCACAACCGCTGAGTGCGAAGGAGGGGATGTTCACCCCCGACCAGTTGCCCGAGATTGCCGCAGACCTCAAAGCAACCGGTCTCGAAATCGATCCGGAAACGCTCGCCGACCTGACCGGCTTCCCGATGGGTGCGGTCGTCAGCCTTGGCGGGTGCTCGGCCAGCTTCGTCTCGCCGCAGGGTCTGGTGGTGACCAACCACCACTGCGCGCGCGGATCGGTGCAGTACAATTCGACCGCAGAAAACAACTATCTCGAAAACGGCTTCCTCGCGAAGACCATGGGCGAGGAACTGCCCGCCGCTCCGGGTTCGCGCATCTACGTCACCACCGAGCTGACCGATGTGACCGATCGGATGCGCGCCGGGCTCGACTCGATGGAGCCGAACGCCCGCTACGACGCAATCGAACAGCGGATGAAGGACATCGTCGCCGAGTGCGAGGAAGAGGCTGGCTATCGCTGCCGCGTCTCGTCCTTCTACGGCGCCGACCAGTACAAGCTGGTCAAGCAGCTCGAAATCCGTGACGTGCGCCTTGCCTACGCCCCCGCAGACAGCGTCGGGAAGTACGGCGGCGACGTCGACAACTGGATGTGGCCGCGCCACACCGGCGATTTTAGCTTCTATCGCGCGTACGTCGCGCCCGATGGATCGCCTGCGGACTACTCGGAAGAGAACGTGCCCTACAAGCCCGATCACGTGCTCAAGGTGAGCGCGGGCGGGCTCGAGGAAGGCGACTTCGTGATGGCGGCAGGCTATCCCGGCTCGACCCAGCGCTACGCCCGGCTCGCCGAGGTCGAAAACACCTTCGACTGGAATTATCCCACTTACGTCACACTCCTGAACGAGTGGATCGATACGATCGAAGAGACTGCGCCTGACGGTTCGGACGCGCGGGTGAAGTACGAAGCCACCCTCGCCGGTCTCAACAACTACGAAAAGAACCTGCGTGGACAGATCGAGGGTGCCCGCCGGGTCGGCCTGGTCGATCGCCGTCGCGAGCGTGAGGAAGCGCTCGACGCATGGATCGCAGCAGATCCCGCCCGCGCAAAATACGGCAGGTCGATTACGCAACTCGACGCACTGACCGAGGAAAATGCTGCAGCGACGCGCAGCAGCTTCTGGTACGGCTTCGCCACCCGATCGGCGCTCCTCGGCGTTGCGGAGCGGCTCTATCGCCTGTCGATCGAACGCCAGAAGCCCGATGCCGAGCGCAAGCCCGGCTATCAGGAGCGTGACATGGGCTTCTTCAAGCAAGGCATGCAGGCGCTCGACCGCCGTTTCGACCCGACCGTCGACAAGGCCGTGTGGATGCTGTTCCTGAACAAGTACCTCGATCAGCCGAAGGACGAGCGGGTTGCCGTTCTCGATGATGCGATGGGCCTGACCTCGGGCATCGATATGGATGCGGTGTCCAGCAAGCTGGCAGGGTACTACGATGCAACCTCGCTCGACGAGGCCGCAACGCGCATGGCGCTGATGGACGCGAGCCCCGAAGATTTCCGCTCGAGCTCGGATCCCTTCATCAAGCTCGCCGTCGCGCTGTACGACTACAACGACCAACTGGAGACCGAAGCCGAAGCCCGCGCGGGTCGCGAGCTGGTGCTGCGTCCCGGTTACATGGATGCGATCGTCGATTGGCAGCGCAGCCAGGGCAAGGTCACCTATCCCGACGCCAACAGCACGCTGCGCGTGACCTACGGCACGGTCATGGGCGGTTCGCCGCAGGACGGGTTGATCTACACCCCCTTCACCACGCTCGAAGGTATCACCGCGAAGGATACGGGCGAGGCGCCGTTCAATGCTCCTGAGAAGGAACTGCAGGCGATCAGTGACAAGGACTACGGCCGTTACGAACTCGAGAGCATCGGTTCGGTCCCGGTCAACTTCCTGACCGATCTCGACTCGACTGGCGGCAACTCGGGCTCGGCGACGCTCAATTCGCGGGCCGAGCTGGTCGGCCTGCTGTTCGACGGGACGTTCGAAAGCGTCAATTCGGACTGGGATTTCGACCCGCGCACCACGCGCACGATCCACGTCGACACCCGCTATATGCTGTGGGTGATGGACAAGGTCGACGGGGCGGACAACCTGATCGCGGAAATGGACATCGTCGACTAGGCGCGTCCACCGCAACCTAAACTGATGAGGGGCGGCCTGCGGGTCGCCCCTTTTTTTGCGGCCCGCGACATCGGCTTGCAGCTTCCCCGGTGCCACCTTCAATCTTTGTTAGCGATGATTGGCTAGCATCGCTGACATGAGGATAGACGAGAGGCTACCGGCCCCCTCGCACGATCGACCCGAAGGGCGATTGGGTGCAAGGAGCGGCTTGCTGCCATGGCTTATGCGGTGGAGCCATGGAACGCCGCGTGAAGTGCGCCCCTTCATGTGCGGTGCCCTGCTCTCGTCACCCGGCGCGATCGTCATGGGTGCGATCAACGGCCTGTTCGTCGCCGGTCTGGCCCATCTCGCGATCGGCGGAATTGCCTTTTCCGCTCATCATGCTCGCCGAAGTCATCGTGCTCTACATACGGCTCGCCAGCCTTCGACAGGTCAGGTCGGTGCGTGCGAGAGGCGAGGTGCCGCAGATCGACAAACCCATCAGGCTTTCGATCCTGTGGTGCAGCCTGCAGGGACTGCTTTTCTTCTTCACGATGCGCACGGGCAATACCGCGATCATGGTGATCACCGCCGCCCATTGCATGGGCCTGGTCGGCCCGCTGTGCGCGCGCAACTATGCCGCCCCCAGGCTCGCACTGCTGCTGGTCGGGCTTTGCGTTCTGCCGTTTGTTCTCGGCGCGGCCAGCACCGGTGAGCCGCTGATGCTCGCCCTGATCGCGCTGCTTCCCGGCTTCGTGATCGGCGTCCTGCAATTGATGGGTCACTACCGGGGAGCGATGCTGGCTGCCCTGAGCGCGGAATTGAGCAATGCCGAACGCGCGCGCCACGATCCGCTGACCGGCTTGCTCAACCGCCACGGACTGGAAGGAGTGATCCAGACCGTGTCGCGCAATCAGGTCTTCTCGCTCGTGTGCCTCGATCTGGATCGGTTCAAGCCGATCAACGACCGCTTCGGTCACGCAGCAGGCGACCAGCTGCTATGCGAAGTCGCGAACCGGATGAGGGCTGCGCTGACGGAAGGGCAAGTGCTAGCACGGATCGGGGGAGATGAATTTCTTGCGCTGCTTCCCGGTCAGGGACCGGAAGAAACGCAAGCGACAATCGGCGCGATGATTGCCGGTGTATCGGGCCCCCCTTACGTCGTCGGCGAGGAAAGCCTGGTGCATATCGGGGTAACGGCCGGCTTCGCATGCTTCCCTGACGACGGGTGTGGCATCACCGAACTGCATGTCATGGCGGACCGCGCGCTGTACGCGGCAAAGAAAGCCGGCAAAGGCTTCGGCGCGCGCTACGAGGCGTCGATCGCCGCCTGAGGCACATGCGGCACCGCACCTGTTGCGTCAAACGCAACAAAAGATACCGAACCGGCGCTGGAAGAAGGGCGCACTCTTCTGTAGATCGCGCCCATGTTCGACGGCACCGACGCAATCCTGCTCGCCCGCATCCAGTTTGCCTTCACGGTGAGCTTCCACTTCATCTTCCCGGCGTTTTCGATCGGGCTCGCGAGCTATCTCGCCGTGCTCGAAGGGCTGTGGCTCAAGACCGGCAAGCCGGTCTACATGGACCTGTTCAAATACTGGCTGAAGATCTTCGCGATCGCCTTCGCGATGGGCGTCGTCTCCGGGATCGTGATGTCCTACCAGTTCGGCACCAACTGGGCGGTCTTCTCCGACAAGGCAGGCGGCGTCATCGGCCCGCTGATGGCGTACGAGGTGCTGACTGCCTTCTTCCTCGAAGCCGGTTTCCTCGGCGTCATGCTGTTCGGTATGAACCGCGTAGGCAAAAAGCTGCATTTCGCCGCCACGCTGATGGTTGCGATAGGCACATTTATCTCAGCGTTCTGGATCCTCAGCGCGAATAGCTGGATGCAGACGCCGGTGGGTTACGAGATCGGCGCCAACGGGCAGTTCCTGCCGGGCGACAGCTGGCTGACGATCATCTTCAACCCCAGCTTCCCCTATCGACTCGTCCACACCGTGCTCGCCGCCTATCTGACCACCGCCTTCGTCGTCGGCGGCGTGGGCGCGTGGCACTTGCTGAAGGACCGCACCAACCAGCACGCCCGCAAGATGTTCTCCATGGCGATGTGGATGGCTGCGCTGGTCGTGCCGGTCCAGATCTTCGCGGGCGACGCGCATGGGCTCAACACGCTGGAGCACCAGCCGCAGAAGGTGATGGCGATGGAAGGCCATTACCAGAGCCACCCCGACGGCGCGCCGCTGATCCTGTTCGGCATCCCCGACAGCAAGGAACGCGAGGTCAAGTACGCGGTCGAGATTCCCAAGGCATCGAGCCTGATCCTGAAGCACGATCTCAACGCCCCGCTCGACGGGCTCGATACGGTCCCGCTCGACGAGCAGCCCCCGGTCGGCATCGTATTCTGGTCCTTCCGCATCATGGTCGGCCTCGGCTTCGCGATGCTCGGTGTCGGGCTGTGGAGCCTGTTCGCGCGCTGGCGCGGCAAGCTGTACGATTGGCGCTGGCTGCATCGCGCCGCACTTGTGATGGGGCCCGCAGGCTTCGTTGCGGTGATTGCCGGCTGGATCACCACCGAGGTCGGGCGCCAACCTTACGTGATCTATAACCTGCTGCGCACCGCCGATGCTGCCAGCCCGCTCGACGCGCCAGCGGTCGGCGCCTCACTCATCGCTTTCGTGCTCGTCTATTTCGCGGTGTTCGGCACTGGCACATGGTATATCCTGCGTCTGATGCGCAGCGCGCCCCGCAATCTCGAAACCGGGGTCAAGCGCGGCGACACCGGCCCGATCCGCACCGCCGGGATCACCCCGGGCCCGACGCAGAACCCGACCGATTTCAGCGCCGATTCGATCTCCTCGATCCGCTACATCGAGCCGCATCGCGAGGAGTCGGACAAATGAGCGTCAGCGCAGACCTGACCACGATCTGGGCGTTCATCATCGCCTTCGCGATCTTCGCCTACGTGGTGATGGATGGCTTCGATCTCGGAATCGGCATCCTGTTCCCGACCTTCGAGGTCGGGCGAGAGCGGGATCGGGCGATGAACTCGATCGCGCCGGTGTGGGACGGGAACGAGACCTGGCTGGTCCTGGGCGGCGGCGGCCTGTTCGCCGCCTTTCCCCTCGCCTACGCGGTGATCCTGCCCGCGACCTACCCGCTCATCATCGCAATGCTGCTGGGCCTCGTCTTTCGCGGTGTCGCGTTCGAATTCCGGTGGCGCGACCCATCGCACCGCAAGCTGTGGGATTTTGCCTTCACTGCGGGATCGATCATCGCGGCGCTGGCGCAGGGAATGGTGCTGGGCGCACTTTTGCAAGGCATCGAAGTCACCGACCGCGCCTATTCGGGCAGCTGGTGGGACTGGCTGACGCCCTACACCCTGTTGACCGGGGTGGGGACGGTTGCCGGTTATGCCCTTCTGGGGGCCGCATGGCTGGTGTGGAAGCTCGATGGAGACGGGCAGGCGCACGCCCGCAAGCTGGGCAAGATCACTGCCGTGGCAACGATCGCGCTGATGGGCGCGGTGAGCCTCTACAATCTGGTCCTGCGCCCCGAATATGCCGAGCACTGGCTGAGCACGCCTGTGCTCTACTGGGTCGCCCCCATTCCGGTCGCCACTCTGATCGTGGCCGGGTTCCTGTGGCACGCACTGTCATGCGATCGGCATTCGAAGCCCTTCTGGCTTTCGCTTGGGCTGTTCCTGCTCGGCATGGCCGGCGTGGGCGTCACCATCTGGCCCTACGTGGTGCCGCCCGGCCTCACGATCTGGGACGCCGCCGCGCCGGAACGCAGCCAGGTCTTTATGCTGGTAGGCGTGGCGATCACCATGCCGCTCATCCTCGCCTACACCGCGTGGGCCTACTGGGTGTTCCGAGGCAAGGTGGGCGACGAAGGGTACCACTGATGCGCCATGACAATGCCGGGAAAGCCGCCGACGAAGCACCGTTATGGCAGCGAGTCGGCTGGATGGTGGCTATCTGGGCGGCGAGCGTCACCGTGCTCGGCGCGGTCGCATTCGTGATAAGGTGGTGGCTGGCGCCCTGAACTCGCGTTGACGGTGCGCCCGTCAGAAGATCTTGCGCCGTACCAGCATGGCGCCTGCCGCGAGCCCGAACAGTATCACAATCGGCGGCGCAGGCACCTTTACGGGCGCTGAGGCTGGAAGCGGTTCAGAAACCTGTTCGACCGGAGGGGCCTTTGCCGTTGGTGCGGGTGTGGCGATCGCCATGACCGCGATTCCTGCCAGTCCGAACAGCATAGCCAGATCCCCCCATCTGCCAAACGATCCCACCCGCTAGAGGTTCATTCGGCCCCCCGGCCTCCCCCAGCAAGGTGTCAAGCGGAGCGCGCCCGACCCGGGCACGCCCTAAACCGCAATCAGGCGGTTTTGCGCCGCATCATCACAGCACCGGCAGCAAGGCCGAAGAGGATGACTACCGGCGGCGCGGGTACGGGGGTCGAACCACCGCTCGAGCTCGTCCGGTCGCCATGCGGAACGCTGTCTGGCGGGGTGTTGTAGGCGGCAGCCGGGGTCGCGAGCGTCATGAACGCGATGCCTGCCAGTCCGAGAAACGTCTTCATGTCCGGTGCTCCCGATAAATCCGCAATCAACCTGCGCTTTTGAGCGCGCGTGTCGATGCGGCAGATGGGCACTGACCTGATTTGGAACGCTCGGAGCCTCAATTATTCCGCCGCTTCGGCAGGAACATTCTCGTCCACCAGGGGGTGTTCAAGCTTGTCGAGCATGTCGCGCGGACACACCTGCCAGAAGTTCGCCAGCACATCCTCCCACTTGTCGAGCAGGCGGCGTGCGTGCGCGCTCCCGGTCATCTCGACATGCCGTTCGACCGCCGATCGTAGTTCGCCGCGCCAGTGATCGCTGGCTAGGCGTTGCCACAGGATCGAGCCTGCATTGGCCATCTGCGGGAACCTGCCGCGCTCGTCGAAGACGAAGGCCATGCCGCCCGTCATCCCCGCGCCGAAATTGCCGCCCACGGGACCGAGAATGACCGCCATGCCGCCGGTCATGTACTCGCAGCCATTGGCACCGCAGCCTTCGATCACCGCTGTCGCACCCGAGTTGCGCACCGCAAAACGCTCGCCCGCCTTACCCGCCGCGAACAGCGCGCCCGAGGTTGCACCATACAGCGCGGTGTTGCCGATGATGCCGTTTTCCTGGCTCTTGCGCGGAGCGTCGGCGGGCGGATGCACCGCAATCTCGCCGCCCGACAGTCCCTTGCCGACGTAGTCGTTGGCGTCGCCTTCGATCGTCAGCCGGATGCCACGCGCCAGAAACGCGCCGAGCGACTGGCCCGCGTTGCCCTTCAGCCGGATGTCCAGCGTACCCTCGGCCAGGCCGTCAGGGCCATGCCGAGTTACGACTTCAGACGAAAGCCGGGTACCGACCGCGCGATGCACGTTGCGTACCGGGAAGCGGAGCGTGGTCTGCGTCCAGTTTTCGATCGCGTCCCGGGCGCCGTCGAGCATTTCTGCGTCGAGACTGTCGGGCACCGGATTGCGATGCTGGCCCTCCTCCAGCTGGTACACACGCGGTTCGTCCGTCTGGACCTTTTGCAGGATCGGATTGAGGTCGAGATCGTCAAGATGCTCGGCCCCGCGGCTTACCTGCCGCAGCAGTTCTGTGCGCCCGATCACCTCTTCGAGCGTCGAAACACCCAGTCTGGCGAGGATACGGCGGACATCTTCGGCAAGGAAATCCATCAGCTGGATGACCTTCTCCGGGCTGCCGCCGAACATCGCACGCAGGCTCGGGTCCTGCGTACACACGCCTACCGGGCAGGTGTTCGAATGGCACTGGCGCACCATGATACAGCCCATCGCAACTAGGCTCATCGTGCCGATACCGAATTCTTCCGCCCCCAAAATCGCGCCGATCACGATCTCGCGACCGGTCTTCAAGCCGCCGTCGACCCGCAGCTTCACCTTGTGGCGCAAGCCGTTGAGCGCGAGCACCTGATTGACCTCGGCCAGCCCCATTTCCCACGGCGTTCCGGCAAACTTGATGCTCGTCTGCGGGCTGGCGCCGGTGCCGCCGGTGTGGCCCGAGATCAGGATTGCGTCTGCATGCGCCTTGGCCACGCCCGCCGCGATCGTGCCGATGCCCGCCGCGCTGACCAGCTTCACGCACACGCGGGCGCGCGGGTTGATCTGCTTGAGATCGTAGATCAGCTGCGCGAGGTCTTCGATCGAGTAGATATCGTGGTGCGGCGGGGGCGAGATCAGCGTCACGCCCGGCGTCGAGTGACGCAGCTTGGCAATCACCTCGTCCACCTTGAAGCCGGGCAGCTGCCCGCCCTCGCCCGGCTTGGCCCCCTGCGCGACCTTGATTTCGATCTCTTCGCAATTGTTGAGGTAGTGCGCGGTGACGCCGAAGCGTCCGCTCGCCACCTGCTTGACGCCGCTATTGGCGAGGTCGCCATTGGCGCGCGGGGTGAAGCGTTCGGCGGATTCGCCGCCTTCGCCCGACACCGCCTTGGCGCCGATCCGGTTCATCGCGATCGCCAGCGTCTCATGCGCCTCTGGCGACAGGGCACCCAGGCTCATCCCCGGAGTGAGAAAACGCGTCCGTATCGCGTCGCCCGGCTCAACCTGATCGAGCGGCAGCGGCTCGGCAGCCTCGTCGATCCCGAGCAGATCGCGGAGGTAGATCGGCGGCTGGTTCTCGACCACGTCGACGAAGCGCCGCCATTGCTTCTCGCTGCCCGTTGCGCACGCGGTCTGCAGCGCGTGCATCCCTTCCGCACCCCAGGCGTGCGTCTCCTCGCCCGCGCGCTGACGATAGAAGCCGCCAATCGGCAGTTCGGGATGCCGAAGGCCGAATGCCCTGCTGTGGCGGTCCTGCGCGCTCAGATGCAGCGAGGCATAGCCTTCGCCCGAAATCTTGTTCGGCATTCCCGGAAACAGGTCGTCGGTGATCGCCCGGCTGAGGCCCACCGCTTCGAAGTTGTAGCCGCCGCGATAGCTGGAGACGACCGAGACGCCCATCTTGGCCATGATTTTCAGCAGGCCATCGGCAAGCGAGGTGCGGAAATTCTCGACGGCCTGCTCCAGCGACATGTCACCATAGAGCCCGCGCTCGTGCCGCGCGACCAGCGCCGCCTCCGCAAGATAGGGGTTCACCGTCGTCGCGCCCACACCGACCAGGACGGCCAGCGTGTGCGTGTCGAGGCATTCGGCGGACCGCACGTTGATCGAGGTGAAGGATCGCAGGCCCTTGCGCGTCAGGTGCGTGTGCACTGCCGCTGCGGCAAGGATCATCGGAACGCCCACGCGGTTCGGCCCGGTGGCTTCGTCCGTCAGGAAGATTTCCGCCTGCTTGCCCTTGGCCATGGCTTCCGCCTCGGCCCGGATGCGCTCGATCGCGAGGCGCAGATCGGCAGGCTCGCCGCCAGCCCTCAGTGTACAATCGATCGTGCCAACCTTGTCGCCGAAACCCGCCCGCAGGCGCGCCCACTCGCTCGACGTCAGGATCGGGGTTTCGAGGACCAGCACATTGTCGTTCTGGTCGTCTTCTTCGAGGATGTTGGCGAGGTTCGCGAAGCGCGTACGCAGGCTCATCACATGGCGTTCGCGCAAGCTGTCGATCGGCGGGTTCGTGACCTGCGCGAAGTTCTGGCGGAAGAACTGACTGACGCTGCGCGGCTTGTCGCTGATCACTGCGAGCGGCGTATCGTCCCCCATCGACCCGATGGCTTCCTTGCCGTCGAGCGCCATCGCATCGAGGATCAGCTCCATATCCTCGTTGGTCATCCCCGCGGCGGTCAGGCGACGGGTCAGCTCCTCGGTATCGAATTGCGGATTGGCGGTATCAGGGGTTTCCGGGAGATCGTCGATGCCCCGGAATCCGGCCACCAGCGCGCCGTAATTGGCTTCGCGCGCGATTTCGGCCTTGAGCTCTTCATCGCGCAGCAGCTTGCCCGAATGAAGATCGATGGCGATCATCTGGCCTGGGCCAAGGCGCCCCTTCTCGACCACGCGGTTCTCTTCCAGCGTGACCATCCCGGCTTCGGAGCCGACCACCAGCAGACCGTCATCGGTCCGCGAAAAGGCGAGCGGGCGCAGCGCGTTGCGGTCCAGTCCGGCGACCGCCCATCGGCCGTCGGTCATCGCGAGCGCGGCAGGCCCATCCCACGGCTCCATCACCGAAGCCATATACTGGTACATTGCGCGGGTTTCGTCGGCCATGTCCGGCGATGCCTGCCACGCCTCGGGCACCAGCATCGACTTGGCCGTCGGCATCGCCTTGCCCGAACGAACCAAAAGTTCGATCGCCGCATCGAGACTGGCGGTATCCGACGCGCCGACCGGAATGACGGGCTTGATATCATTGGCGGTGCCCGCAAAGGCGAGGCTCGCCATCTTGATCTCGTGCGTCCGCATCCAGTTGCGGTTGCCGCGGATCGTGTTGATTTCGCCGTTGTGCGCCAACGTACGGAACGGCTGCGCGAGCCACCATTGCGGGAAGGTGTTGGTCGAATACCGCTGGTGGAGGATCGCCATCCGGCTGGTGAATAGCGGATCGCGCACGTCCGGATAGAACGTCGCAAGGCTCTCCGCGAGGAACAGCCCCTTGTAGACGATCGATCGCGCGGAGAGCGAGCAGATGTAGAAATCGCGCAGCTGCGCTTCGACGATCCGCCGTTCGATCCGGCGGCGCACGACGTAGAGCTGCTTTTCGAACTCGTCGCTCGACTGCTCGTGCGGCTCTGGCCCGGCGATCATCACCTGTTCGATCTCGGGCCGGGTCTGCTTCGCCTTGCGACCGATCACGGACGCATCGACCGGAACTTGACGCCAGCCGTAGACGAACAGGCCGGCGCGGATCAGCTCGGCCTCCACGATGGTGCGGCACGCATCCTGCGCGACCAGGTCCGTGCGCGGCAGGAAGATAACGCCGACCGCAAGGCGGCCGGGCCGTACTTCATGGCCGCTCGCGTTGATGGCGCTGGTGAAGAATTCCACCGGCAGGTCGAGCAGCAGGCCCGCGCCGTCGCCGGTCTTGCCGTCGGCGTCCACCGCACCGCGGTGCCAGATCGATGACAGCGCCTCGATCGCGGCATCGACCACCCGGCGGGTCGGCTTGCCCGAGGTTTCGCCGATCAGGCCGACGCCGCACGCGTCGTGTTCGCTATCGGCGTGATACATCCCATCCCGCGCGAGGCGGAGGGCTTCGGATTGTTGCGGGGTCATGCTGCTGCAGCGCTCGGTTTGCGTTGGTCGACGAGGTAGGCGTCGATTTTCTGTGCGACGTCGCGTCCGTCACGCACGGCCCATACCACCAGGCTGGCACCGCGCGAAATGTCACCACCGGCGAACACGCCGGGGAGCGTGGTCATCATGTCGTCGTCGCACTCGAGCGTGCCCCAGTCGCTGACCGCGAGGCCTTCTTCGCCGAAGATCGCAGGCAGCGGCTCGGGCTCGAAGCCCAGCGCAAGGATCACGAGATCGGCATCGAGCGAGAAACTGCTCGACGGGTCGACCACGGGGCGGCGACGACCATCGGCATCGGGCTCGCCCAGTTCCATGCGGTTGGCCTGCACCCGCTCGGCCCTGTCGCCGCCTTCGATCGACGCCGGACCGGACAGCCACAGGAATTCGACGCCTTCTTCTTCGGCGTGCGCAACCTCGGTACGGCTGCCGGGCATGTTCTCCCGGTCGCGGCGATAGAGGCACTTTACAGACTTCGCGCCCTGGCGGATCGCGGTGCGGACGCAGTCCATCGCGGTATCGCCGCCACCGATCACGACGACATCGCGGTCCTTGGCAAACAGGCTGCCATCGGCATGCGCGGCGACGTCGTCACCCAGGCCGCTGCGGTTCGACGCGGTGAGGAAGTCGATCGCGCGCACGACGCCTTCCTTGTCCGCACCGTCGACGGTCAATTTGCGCGACTGGTAGACGCCGGTGGCGACGAACACGGCATCGTGCCGTTCGCGCAGCTCGGACAAGGTCACGTCCTTGCCAACCTCGACCCCGCGATGGATGGTGATGCCACCCTCCTCGATCCGTGCCACACGCCGGTCGACCACACTCTTGTCGAGCTTGAAGTTGGGAATCCCGTAGATCAGCAGACCGCCCGCGCGATCGTGCCTGTCGTAGATATCGACTTCGTAGCCTGCGCGGCGCAGGTATTCGGCGGCGGTCAGGCCGGCAGGCCCTGCGCCGATGACACCGACCGACTGGCCGGTCGGCGTGCCCGGCTCGATCGGGCGGACCCAGCCGTTTTCCCAGGCATTGTCGCCCAGATATTTCTCGACGCTGCCGATGGTGACCGCGCCGTGGCCGGAGAATTCGATCACGCAGTTGCCTTCGCACAACCGGTCCTGCGGGCAGATGCGGCCGCAGATTTCGGGCATGGTGGAGGTGCGGGCGGAAAGATCGTAGGCTTCCTGCAGACGCCCTTCGGCGGTCAGGCGCAGCCAGTCGGGAATGTGATTGTGCAGCGGGCAGTGCGACTGGCAATAGGGCACGCCGCATTGCGAGCAACGGCCCGCCTGCGCACGCGCGGCATCTTCTGCGAAAGGCGCGCCGATCTCCAGAAAGTCGGCCCGCCGCGTATCGGGGGACCGCTTTTCCGGATAGGCCTGCGCACGCTCGACAAACTTGTTGGTGGAATTTCGTTCTATCGGACTGGCCCAGCTGACATCGTGAAACTTGCAGATTCGGAAAGTCGCCGCGCCTCTTGGCGCACGACTTTTACAGCATTGGCCAATGCGGGTGAAATTTTCAATGCTAAAATGTTGCGCGTGCGAAGGCGCGCCCGTCCGCCGCGAGCCAGTGCGATCTGTCGAGGGTGGGGGATGGTGGACCCTGCTGGGCTCGAACCAGCGACCTCGATATTAAAAGTATCTTGCTCTACCAACTGAGCTAAGGGTCCAACCAGGGCGCGTCCCTACGATTGCCGCGCGGGCGGGTCAAGCGTGCCTGCAAATGCCGCAACGTCGTACCGGTCAACGGGTCGCGCCAGGTGGGCGAAATCGCGCTTGCCGGGCCCAGAACGAAGCCACGTTCACGAAAATGCATGTGCGGGATGGCAAGCCCGCCCTCGTCCCACACGCCGCCGCTCCACAGCACGATATCGAGGTCGAGCACGCGGTCGCCCCAAGCCTGGCCGCTCCGCCTGCCGAAGCTGCGCTCCTGTCGCTTCAACTCGCGCAACAGGTCTGGCGGAGTGAGATCGCTCTCCAGCTCCGCCGCCGCATTGGCAAAGCGGCGTTGTGCGGGGCCGACCGGAGCACTCTCGATCACCGGACTGCGTTTGGTGACCGTGCCGAGTGCGCTCAGTTCCTCCATCGCAGCACGCACCACCCCTCGCGGACGACCATGCTCGCGGTGCCTCCGATTGGAGCCGAGCGCGATGAGGTAGGTATCGCTCAGATCAAAGGTCCTGCGCCAGGCGGCCATACAGCTCGGGCCGCCGGTCGCGGAAGAAGCCCATGCCTGCGCGGTGCTTGGCCGCGGTATCGAGGTCGAGCGTCGCGACCAGCACGCCGTCCTCGTCGCGCCCGAACTCGACCAGCTTGTCACCCCATTCGTTGGTGATGAAGGAATGGCCGTAGAAGGTCTGTCCGTCTTCGGTCCCGATGCGGTTCGCCGCGATCACCGGCATGCAGTTCGACACCGAATGCCCCTGCATCGCGCGCTGCCACATGCGGCTGGTGTCGAAACTGGCGTCGTAGGGCTCGGAGCCGATCGCGGTGGGGTAGAACAGCAGTTCGGCCCCCATCAGCGCCATCGCGCGCGCGGTTTCGGGATACCACTGGTCCCAGCACACGCCGACGCCGATCTTCGTTCCGAACACGTCCCACACCTTGAACCCGGTATTGCCGGGGCGGAAGTAGTACTTCTCTTCGTAGCCCGGGCCGTCGGGGATGTGGCTCTTGCGATAGACGCCCATGATCTCGCCCTCGGCGTCGATCATCGCGAGCGTGTTGTAGTGGTGCGGGCCGTCCTTCTCGAAGAAGCTCGTCGGGATCGCCACGCCCAGCTTTTTCGCCAGCTTCGCCATCGCGCGCACGTTGGGGTGTTCGGCGGTCGGCGCGGCGCGGGCGAACAGCGCCTCGTCCTCGTGCTTGCAGAAGTATGGGCCGTCGAACAGCTCGGGCGGCAGGATCACCTGCGCGCCGCGCGACGCCGCTTCCTCGACCAGCGAGGAAACCGCGTCGATATTCTCTGCCTCGTCCTGGGCTCCAAGCTCAAGCTGGAGCGCGGCTACGGTAATCTCACGCATGCGCGCCGGTTACTTGGGCACCAGCGCGAAGTCCACCTGCACGGAGACGCGGCTGGTCGTCTGGCCGGGCTGGATCACGCCTGCGCCGCCAGCCTCTTCGGGCATGGCCTGCGTGCGGACCATCGGGGCAACGGGAGGAGGCGGAGGCGGTGCACCGGGGATGTAGCGATCGCCTTGCGCGCCGCCGCCATCGCGGATCGTGAGCACGCGCGCGATCCTCATGTCGGCGGCATCGGCATAGGCCTGCGCGCGCGCCTTGGCGGCCTTGAACGCTTCGCCATAGGCGGTGTTGGCGGCCTTCTCGCTGTCGGAGATGCGCAGGTCGGGGCCGGAGAAAACGTTGGCGCCCGCTTCGGTCGCGGCGGTTACGGCATCGCCCGCCTTTGCGATATCGCGCACGGTCACCGCGACGATGTTGTTCGCCTGGTACTGCCCCTTGCGATCGCCGTACTGGATCCGCTGTATGCCGACGGTGCGCGTCTGGATATCCTTCGCCGGAACGCCCGCCTCCCGCAACGCGGCGACCACCTTGGCGATATCCTTCGCATTGGCGTCGCTTGCCGCCTTGCCGGTCTGGCCGAAATTCTCGACCCCTACCTGGAAGAAGGCCTCGTCGGGCCGCACTTCGGATTCGCCCGTCGCGCTGACCGACAGCAGGGTTTCGTCATGGTCGACCCCGCGCGGGTCGTATGCCGGTTGCTGGCACGCGGCGAGCGCCAGCGGCGCGGCGATCAGGGGCAGGTGCTTCATTTTCATGGCATATCCTCGAATGAGATCATGTCTCATGCAGCCTCTGCCCCCCGTCACCTGAACCGCTTCTGACAGGCCTCAGCGCTTGCGGAACAGCAGCGTCATCCGGTCACTCTCGCCGATGTCTTTCAGCTCCGGCTTCTTGTCGCCCCACACCGGCGGCAACTGCCACACGCCGCCTTCGTGATCGGCGGAGTCCTTTGGATTGGCGTTCACATCGCTCATCCCGACCAGTTCGAACCCGTGCGCCTCGACCAGCGCGATCACGTCTTCCTGCCGCAGATAGCCATTGGTGCCGAGAGTGTAGTCGGCAGGCGCATCATCCTTCGCGCGGTGCTGCACAATGCCGAGCATTCCGCCGTCCTTCAGCATCGAGCGAATGCGGGTCAGCTCGGTGTACATGACGCCCGAGCGCAGGATGTTATGCATTTCGCGGAAGATCAGCGCACGGTCGACGGTGCCCTTCATCGCTTCTGGCACGTCCTGCGACGCATAGACGCTGACCGGCGCGCCGGAGAGGTTCCAACCGCCATTCGCCGCCTCGAACTTGCCGGGCAGGCCGCCGAAATACTCGGCGAAACCATCGGCATCCGCCGCAGCCGGATCGGGCGTGACGCCGATATAGCGCCCCTCGCTGCCGAGATAGGGCACCAGGATACGCGTGTACCAGCCGCTCGCAGGCATGTAGTCGACCACGGTCATGCCCGGTTTCACGCCGAAGAAATCGAGCGTCTCGAACGGGTGGCGCCACTGGTCGCGCATACCGTCTTCACCGCGCACATCGGACGCGATCGCCTCTTTCAAGGCATGATGGTGCGCGTGGCTTTCCCCCATCATCGCTTCGCCGTGATGATCGGCAAGCGCGGGCGTCGCAAAGGCAAGTCCGGCGGCTGCAAGAAGGGCAAGGCGCATCGTGAATTCTCCCCAAAATGATGTTGCGCGCACCCTAGAGGCAGTCCGCCCCATGACAAGTGCGGGCGGGCTTCCTACCTCGCCTTGCAACAAGGAGAATGACGATATGAGCGAGACCGCGATTTTCGCAGGCGGCTGCTTCTGGTGCACCGAGGCAGTGATGAAGGACGTGATCGGCGTCGAGACGGTCGAGAGCGGCTATATCGGCGGCACCGTCGAGAACCCGACCTACAAGCAGGTGTGCGGCGGCGACACCGGCCATGCCGAGGCGGTGCGGGTGACCTACGATGCCGACACGATCAGCTATGCCGAACTGCTCGACATGTTTCTGGGCACGCACGACCCGACCCAGCTCAACCGGCAGGGCAACGACGTCGGCACGCAATACCGCAGCGCGATCTTCCCGCTCGATGCCAAGCAGCAGGAAGAAGCCGAGGCCGCAATCGGGCGCTGGAATGCTGCGAACGGCAAGATGGCGGTCACCACCATCGAAGGCCTGTCCGACGGTGAGCAGAGCGCGACCTGGTATCCGGCCGAAGGCTACCACCAGGATTACTGGGAGGGCGAAGGCCAGCGCAATCCCTATTGCCAGGCGACCATTCCGCCCAAGCTGATGAAGCTGCGCAAGAGCTTCCAGAAATACGTGAAGGACGACGCCTGAGTCGCCCGACCGGACAAGCCGCCCACCCCCTGCCCTGACACACCTGACACAGTGTCCAGGGGCCGAAAAACCACCGCCGGTTCGGACGTCGAAAAAGACGTTTCCGACCGGCGTTTTTGTAATCTGGCGCATGGCGCGAGGATGGCACGCCTGCGGTGCTGTAAGACAGCGTGTTTACCTGCAGATTTGAACTTCGGGGTTGCGCCTCGCACAGATGGCCCCACGTTGGTGCGCATCGATTATTCCCGTGGCCGCAATATTTCTGCCGCCCTCACCCCTCAGTCAGAGAGGAAATACCTTATGCCTACCGCCAAGCAGGGCGACACCGTCGCCATCGATTTCGTTGTGAAGACCGATGCCGGACAGGTCGTCGGCAACACCGAGGAAAGCGGCCCGCAGGTCGTCACGCTCGGCAAGCAGGAAATCTTCCCGCAGATCGAAGCCGCGCTCGACGGGATGGAAGTCGGCTCGGTCCAGCAGGTCAAGATCGACAGCGACAACGCCTTCGGCCCGCGCCGTGAGGAGCTGGTGATCGACGTGCCGCGCGAGAACCTGCCCGCAGAACCCGCCCCCCAGCCGGGCATGCAGCTTTCGGCGCAAGGCCAGGACGGCCAACCGATCCAGCTCGTCATCACCGAAGTGCACGACAACTCGGTCAAGGCCGACGGCAACCACCCGCTCGCAGGCGAAGACCTGACCTTCGGCGTGACGCTGGTCGAGATCAAGGAAGCGGCTTGAACTAAGCGAGCCTTGTGTGACGGGCCGCAGTTCGATGCGGCCTGAGGACTAGCGAACTCCGTCCGATCCGGGCGGAATCTCGAACACGAGAAGCGGCCTCGGGCGAATGCCCGCAGGCCGTTTTTCTTTGCGGGTCGGCAGCTTCCGACCCCTTTGCGGATTTCGCTCAATGCTGCCATTCTCGGCCACGTTGAGAAACTAGTTGTTGAGTGAGCCCGGTGAGCTTCTACTTGAGGACCCGAAAATGGGTCGATGCGCAATGGATTGCGGCGGGTAGTCGTCATCGCAAGTTGCTGGTTGTTCTTCCGTTCAGTTCCGTCCTTTTGACACCGGTTATCGGTGACTGGTGGTTCTGGCCATCAATCGCTTTTGGACTAGGGTTTAATGCGTTCGCCGCGTGGCGTGGCCTGCGGATGATGCGCGCTTCGTCCATTGTCTCAAATCGCCGATATGACCGCAAAGGGAAGTTTGAACTGTCAGAGGAGTATCATTCGACTGAAAGTGCGACAGCCGCTTCGCGCAAATCTCGCAAAGGCTAACTGCTCCTCAGCATCGGAGCCTCTAACTGGTCTTGAACGTCCGCTTCCCCAGAAACACTCACTCCCCGACCGCCCAGCAATTCGCCAAAATGGCGACGCCATGCTCCTCCCCCTTGAGGGGGAGATTGGTTGAGGGTGTGCCCACGTCGATGGGGCAGAGCCCCCACCCCCAACCCCTCCCCGCCGGGGAGGGGAGTTTAGCGGCTAACTGTTCCGCCAGCGCGCGATGAAGAACCCGTCGAGGCCGCCGTGTTCGGGCAGCATTCCGGGGTCGGTGCGCAGAGTGCCGTGCGCGGTGGGTGACAGGCCTGCGGGCAGTTCCTCCGCGCTGATCGGTTCGCGCGGGAGCCAGACTTTCTCCGCCTGATCCTCGCCTTCCTCGCTCTCGAGCGAACACACCGCATAGACCAGCATCCCACCGGGCGTGAGCCAGCCGCTCGCCCGCTCGATCAGGCGGGCCTGTACCTCGGCCATCTGCTCGATCTGGCGCGGACCGATGCGGTGGAGCACATCGGGGTGGCGGCGCGCGGTCCCCGTGGCGGTGCACGGCGCGTCGATCAGGATCGCGTCGAAGGGCGCTTCCGACTCCCACTTGAAGGCATCGGCGGCGATCACCTCGGCTTCCAGCCCAGTGCGCTTGAGGTTGTCCTCCAGCAGCTTGAGCCGCTTGGCCGAGATATCGAGCGCGGTCACGTTCCACCCTTGCGCTGCGAGTTGCAGCGTCTTGCCCCCCGGCGCGGCGCACAGGTCGAGCGCGCGCTTGCCGCCACCCTCTCCAAGCAGGCGCGCGGGCAGCGAGGCGGCGAGGTCCTGCACCCACCAGGCGCCATCATCGAACCCCTCGAGCCCGTGCACCGCCTGCCCGCGCGAGAGGCGCAGGTGGCCGGGCATCAGGCTGTCCGCACCCAGCTTAACCGCCCATTCGGCGGTCTGTGCAGGATCGCGCAGCGTCAGGTCGAGCGGTGGCGGTTCGGCGAGGCCCGCTGCGATGGCTCCGGCACGCTCACCCCAGCGTTCGGCCACCGCCTCGGGCAGCGTCGGCGCGGCGGGCAATTCCCCGCCCCGTTTGGTCAACGCGCCGAACACGCCATGCGCCAGCCGCTTGGGCCCGCCCGACAGCAGTGGCAGCGCGGTCGCGACCACCGCGTGCGGCGGCGTGTCCAGTCGCAGCCATTGCGCCAGCATCAGCCGCAGCACGGTGCGCGGCTTGGCATCCTCGGGAAGGTTTTCGCGCGTCGCGCTGTCGATCAGCGCGTCGAAATCGGGCAACCACCGCAAGGTTTCCGCCGCGATCGCGCGCGCCAGCCCCGCGTCGGACGCGGGCAGACCGCGCAGCGCCGCCGTCTCGTTCTGCTCCAGCGTCTCACCCCGGCGCAGCACGCCGTCGAGCAGGCGCAGCGCGGCGCGGCGCGCAGGCAGGCCGGGAACGTCGCTACCGGCTTTAGCCATGCTTGAATTCGCGGATGGACAGGATCATTTCTCTCATATGAAACGCGCTACCGAACGCCCCGAAGGATTCAAGAAGCCTGCGCACTGGAACGACGATCCACCGCCCCAGCCGCAGCCGATCGACGCGAGCGTGGAGGACCCCAAGGGCCTCAGCCCGACGCGCTACGGCGACTGGGTGAAGGACGGGATCGCGATCGATTTTTAGGGTGTGAGCGGTTTCAAAGCTTCTCCAACCGGATCTGCAATCCATCCTTGGGCTGCGGGATCGGCCAGGCCTGCCATGCGGGCGCGTAGCCATCGCTCACTTCGACCCGGTAGCGGGTCAGCAGGTGCGCCATCATGATCTTGATCTGCATGTAGGCGAAGTGGAGCCCCAGGCACATGTGCGCGCCGCCGCCGAACGGCACCCAGGCATATTTGTGCCGCGCCTTTTCCGCCTCGCGGGTGAAGCGCATTGGGTCGAAGCTTTCCGGATTGTCCCAGATTTCCGGGTCGTGGTGGACGAAGTGCGGGTTCACCCCCACCGGAGTGCCCGCCGGAATGCGGTATCCGCCGAACTCGAACTCCTCCAGCGCGCGGCGCGGGATCGAGGGTACGGGCGGCATCATCCGCAGCGCTTCCTTGAACGCCATTTCGGTCAGCTCGGCCTGGCCAAGCTCGTCGTAGTTTAGCGGGCGCCCCTCGCCCCCGGTGATCGCGCGCAGTTCTTCGCGCAAGCGGTCCTGCCATTCGGGGTTCTTCGCGAGATAATAGACCAGCGTCGTGGCGGACGACGTGATCGTGTCGTGCGCCGCCATCATCAGGAAGTTCATGTGATCGACCACCTCGTCGACCGGAAGCAGGCTGCCATCCTCGCGCGTGGCGGTGGCGAACTGGCTGAACATGTCCTGCCCGCCGCCCTCGGCCCGGCGACGCTCGGTCTCGCGGGTGAAATAGTCGACCAGATAGGCGCGCCCGTCGACACCCTTCTTGAGCTTGGTGAACGGCAGCGGGCGCCGGATCGGCGCGACCGAGGCCTGCACCATATCGACGAAGGCCTGGTTCACCTTCTCAGCTTCGGGCCCGAACGGAATGCCGATGAAGCTGTCCGCCGCCAGATCGAGCGTCAGCTGCTTGATCGCGGGGTAGAACGCCATGTCGCCCGCGCCCCATTCCTCGACCCGCTGGGCGATGCCGTGGTTGAGCGCGCCCACATAGTGGCGCATCGGTTCGGGCTTGAAGGCGATCGACAGCGCCTTGCGGTCGGCGCGGTGATGATCGAAATCCATCAGCATCAGCCCGCGCGGGAACAGCTGGTCGAGGATCGGGCCCCAGCCCTGCTCGCTCGAGAAAATCTTCTGGCGGTCGAACAGCACCAGCTCGTTCGCATCCGCGCCCACCAGCGCCACAACCGTGCCGCCGAAGGCATTGTTCTTGTACACACGCCCGTATTTCTCGACCATCGCGCGGGTGAAGGCGGGCGGATCGGCGAGCATCTTGAAGGTGTTGCCGATGATCGGCAGGCCGGTTTCGCCCGGGATATGGGCGAGGTCCGCATTGGACGGATTGTCTTCCTTCCAGTGAGTCGGACGGACGGAAGCGGGCTGGTGAGCGGCGAGTGTGGCCATCGGGGTCCTCTCCTTACTGACCCCAATGTAAGTTATTTAGAACATCAAATCCAGCCGCCACTTTCACGGCGCAACAAAGCCTCGAGCATGGTCAGCCCCGCTGCGGAGGTATTGAGGCAGGTGAGCGCGGCAAACTGCTCGCCGCCCGCCTCGGCAAACTGCTCGTGCCCCTGGATTGCCAGCTCCTCGAGCGTTTCGAGACAGTCGGCGGAAAAACCCGGCGCGACCACCGCGAGCCGCCTGGTCCCCGCCTGCGCTTCTTCCGCCAGCACCGCGTCGGTCGCCGGCTCGAGCCACTTGGCGCGCCCGAACCGCGACTGGAAGCTGGTCCGGAACCGCAACCCCTCGCGCGCCATCCTCTCTTCGAGCAGGCGTGCGGTCTTGTGGCAGTGGCAATGGTAGGGATCGCCCAGCTCCAGCGTGCGCGCCGGCATCCCGTGGAAACTCAGCAGCAGCAGTTCGGGGGTGAAAGCGAGCGCATCGAGCTGGCGCGAAATGTCGCTGGCAAGTGCTTCGATGTAGAGCGGATCGTCGTGGTAGGGCGGCAGCGTGCGCAGGCTGGGTTGCCAGCGCTGCGCGGCCATCCACTCGTTCGCCTTGTCGACCACGGTCGCGGTCGTTGCCGAGCAATATTGCGGGTAGAGCGGCGCGAGCAGGATGCGCTCGCATCCGGCATCCTTCAGTTTGGCAAGCTGCTGCGGTATCGACGGTTCGCCGTATCGCATGGCCCACTCGACCTCAGCCAAACCGCCAAAGGCATGCTGCATCGCCTCTGCCTGCGCCTTGGTGATCGCGGCGAGCGGCGAGCCGTCCTCGCTCCACACCTTGCGATAGGCCTCCGCCGATTTGGCGGGCCGCGTGTTGAGGATGATTCCCCGCAGGATCGGTTGCCAGGCGATAGGCGGGATTTCCACGACGCGGCGGTCAGACAGGAATTCGGCGAGGTAGCGCTTTACGTCGGCGGTCGTCGGCGCATCGGGCGTGCCCAGATTGACCAGCAGCACGCCGACCTTGCCCGACCTTACGGGCGGGTGCTCACCCGGAAGCTGCTGTTCTTGCCATGTCATCTCTCCCGCCAACGCGAACCGCGCGCGTTCGTCAAGATGACCTTGTTCAGGATGTCATATCCGATGGGGTTTCCGACGGCTCCGGCGATGGGCTGGCGTCGGGCTGTGGGGAGGTTGCGGAAGGCGATGCTGCGGGCGCAGCCTTGCGGGCACGCTGCAGGTCCAGCGGCAGGCTGCGCAAACGCGATCCGATAGCTGAAGACAGCGCGTTTGCGATGGCGGGCGGCGCGATGACGGCCCCCAACTCGCCCGGATCGAACGGTGCGGCATCGCTGGTGACGAACTCGACCGCAATTTCCGGGGAATCGGCGAGCCTCGGCAGATCGAGCGCGGCGAGGCTTTTCTTGTCCGGGAAACCCTTGGCGAAGCCGATCGACGATCCCAGCGCGAGCGACATGCCGTAGATCAGTCCACCTTCGATCTGCTGGCGGGCAAGGTCGCGGTTCACGATCCGCCCGATATCCACTGCCGCGCTCAGCCGCGTGATTCGCGGGCCGCGCTCGCCCGGGCTTGCCTGCGCGACGCAGGCAATACGCCCGCTCCGGTCGCCCAGTGTCATGCGGTGGCAGGCAAGGCCCTGGCCGCCCGCCACCTCGCCGCCATTCCATTCCGCCAGCCGCGCGACGCGCTGCAACACCTCGACCATCCGCAGGTCCTGCCCCAGCATCGCAATCCGGTAAGACAGCTTCTCTCGCCCGAGCTTCTCGGCGAGTTCATCGACGAAGCACTCGGTGAAGAATGCGCTCAGCGCGTCGCCGCCTCCACGCATCCGCGCCACCGGCAGGTCGATCCCGACGGGGACATGATCCACGGCGAGGTTGGGAATCGAATAGGCCGGAACCGCGCCCGACAGCGCGAGCGGGTCGGCCTTTCCTGCGGTCTCTTCGCGCGCGGCCCAGGTGGTCCGGTTGTCGAGTGTCCGAGCGCCCTGCTCGCGCATGAAGGGAGGCACCGCGATCCGCGCCTTGAGCGCCACCACGCTGCCATCGCGCCCGAGCCGTGCGCTCATTTCGGCGGAGGCGGGCGCGCGCGGCGGGCTCCTGAGCATTTCCTGCCACCGGCTCCACGTCAACTGCACCGGGCGATCGAGTTCGCGGGCGATTACCGCTGCCTCGATCGCGTGCAGGTGATCGAGCCGTGCATCGAAGCTGCCGCCCGCCGCCATCGGCACCAGGATGACATTCTCGACCCCGATACCGATCGCGCGCGCAGCCGCAACCCGCGCGCGCTCGGGCGCCTGGCTGGCGATCCAAAGCGTCAGTTTGCCGTCCTTGAGCCAGGCGGTCGCGGTCGCGGTTTCTATCGAAGCGTGCACCGCAGGTGCGATGTCGTAGCGGCGCGTGATCGTCGGCTTGCCGTCGACGACTTCGCTCGCGCCAATCTGCGCGATGCGCGTTGCCGACCCCTTGGCAAGACCCTCGGCGAGATCGCTGGAGATCGCCTCGCTGCCGAACGGAGTGTCGATGGTGAAGATCGGGCGCATGGCGTCGAGCGCCTTGTTCGCAGCCCACCAGCTCTGCCCCGCCGCCGCCAGCCAGCGATTGCCTTCGACCACGCCGAGCAATCCCCGAACCCTGGCGGCAGCCTTCTTATCGTACCTTTTCAGCCGCGAACGGCCGATCGGTCCGTGGCGGATCGCAGCGAAAACCATGCCCGGCAAACGGACATCGCCGGCGAACAGGAAACTGCCATCGACCTTCGCCGGCAGGTCGAGCCGGGGGAACATCGTTTCCGCGGCCGCGCCCGCGCCGGTCGGTCGTTCGGCCGGTGGCTCGCTGTAGAGGGGCGGCACGTCGGGAGGGTCGCGCCGCGCGGCCCCTTCCGCCAGATCGGCAAAGCGCAGCCGCTTCTTGTCGGAGACGACGAAACCATCGGCGGTACGGCACTGTTCTGGGGCGATCTTCCAACGCGCGGCCGCTTCCTCGATCAGCATGGCGCGTGCGGTGGCCGCAGCCTCGCGTGCGGGGCGCTCGTATGCGGCCAACGTGGTCCCGGCAGCGGTTGCGGTAAAGCGCGTACGCTCCGCAAACCTGCGCGCGAGCAGCGATTCGGGATCGCTGGCGATGTCCGCACCGCCCGCCAGCCACAGCTGTGCCCAATGGCTCGCGAGCGCGGTGTTGGGATAAGCGCCCGCCGGCGGCGCGGGCTCGACCGCGATCTGCCGCCAGTCCGCGCCCAGTTCCATGGCGACGATCTGCGGAATCAGCGTGGTGACGCCCTGCCCCATCTCGCACTGCGGGACCGCGACGGTCACGACACCGTCGGTGGCGATCTTGAGCCATGCATTGAAGCCCACCTCACCCTCGGCAGGGGCCAGCGGGGCATCGAACCGCTGCGGCAGCAGGACGTAGGCAATGGCGAGCCCGCCACCTGCCGCCGCCCCCGCCAGCACGCCACGACGCGAAATCTTCATGCCGCGCCCATCCGATCCAGCCCTTGCCTCTCACCCGTCGTCACGCGCCCGTCAATAACAGCAAAAATGCGCGGGCAACCCCTGTTTTTCGCGAGAAGTGTGCCTATAACCGGTGACATGAAAATTCTGGACGGGTTCCAATCGCGAATCGCGCTGGCAATGGCCGGCAAAAATCCCTGGGGCAATTCTTCCGGCGACTCATCCGATGGAGGCGATCGATCCGACGCCCCGAAAGGTGCCGATGGAGAAGGCAGCAAGCCCAAGGGGCCGCGCAATCCGTGGCTGCCGCAAGGCGGCGGCGATGGCCCGCGCCGGTCTGCGTCGATCGACGATATCTTCAAGAACCGTGGCCCCGAAGGTCCGCGCCGCGGTTCCGGCGGGCCGGGCGGCCCCAACTTCCGCATGCCAGAGCGGCCCGGCGGAAAGAGCTGGATCCCGCTGATCGTCATCGTCGTGCTGGCGATCTGGTGCCTGGTGACAAGCTTCCACCTGATCGGCCCGCAGCAAAAGGCAGTGGTCAAGACGCTCGGCAACTACACCCGCACGCTCGATTCCGGGCTGAAGTTCACCGCGCCCTTCCCGATCGAAACGATCGAGATCGAGGATGTCGAAGGCGTACGCGCCGTGACAATTCCCGCGAACCGCGCGAACGCAAAACTGATCCTTACAGGCGACCAGAACCTGGTCGACCTGAGCTACATCGTGCGCTGGAACATCAAGGATCTCGAGCAATTCAAATTCCGCCTCGCCGAACCCGAAGAGACGGTGAGCGAAGTCGCCGAAGCCGCCATGCGCGCGACGGTGGCGGAAAAAACGCTCGACGAGACGTTCTCCGGCCAGGGCCGCGCAGAAATCGAACAGGCGGTGCGCGAACGGATGCAGCGCGTGCTCGACAGCTATCGCGCAGGGATCAACGTCCTCGGTGTCGAAATCGACAAGGCCGACCCGCCGAGCGAGGTGGTCGATGCCTTCCGCGACGTCTCCGTCGCCGAACAGAACGCCGACGCTGCGCGCAACCAGGCGCGCGGCTATGCGCAGCAGGTCATCGCGAACGCGCAGGGTGAGGCGCAAGCCTTCGACAAGGTCTACGAGGAATACCGCCTCGCCCCCGAAGTCACCCGCCGCCGTCTCTATTACGAAACCATGGAGCGCGTGCTCGGCGAAACCGACAAGACCATCGTCGAGGCGGAGGGCGTGACGCCTTACCTGCCGTTGCCCGAGGTCAACCGGAGGCGCAGCACCGTAACGCCGCCGCCGGCTGCCCCGTCGGCCACCACAACCCAGGGGGGCCAGTAATCATGCAAAACCTTTGGGAAAACTATCGCGCCGCCATAATCCTTGGCGGACTCGTCCTCATCGGGCTGATGCTGAGCATCTACATCGTGCCCGAGGAAGAGCAGGCCGTTGTCCTGCGGACCGGGGAACCGGTGCGCGTGGTCAACACGGTCAACGGCACCACCGGCGCGGGGCTCTACGTGCGCCTCCCGCTGATCGAGAGCGTTCGTTTGATCGACAAGCGGCTCCTCGACCTGGAAATGACCGACGAGGAAGTGCTCTCGCAGGATCAGCAGCGTCTGCTGGTCAACGCATATGCCCGGTTCCGGATCGTCGATCCGGTTCGCATGGTCGAACGTGCGGGCACCACCGATGGCGTGCGCGTGGCGCTCGAGCCGATCCTCAACTCGGTGCTGCGGCAGGAACTCGGTCGTCGTACCTTCCAGTCGATGCTGACCGCCGAACGCGGCAGCGCGCTGGCCAATGTGCGCGCGAACCTCGACCGGCAGGCTCGCCAGTACGGTGCCGAGGTGGTCGATGTGCAGATCAAGCGGACCGACCTGCCCGATGGCGCGCCGCTGCAATCCGCCTTCCAGCGGATGCAGAGCGACCGCCAGCGCGAGGCGCGCACGATCCGCGCGCAGGGTGATCGCGACGCGCGGATCATCCGCGCCGAAGCCGATGCTTCTGCCGCCCGCATCTACGCCGAAAGCTTCGGCAAGGACCCGGATTTCTACGATTTCTACCGCGCCATGCAGAGCTACAACGAAACGTTCCGCAAGGCCCGGGATGGCGAGGAGCCGAGGGGCGATAGCAACATCATCCTTTCCCCGGACAACGAATATCTGCGGCAGTTCCGCGGACGTCGTTGACCGTTCGTCGAACGAAACCGCCGTTCGCCAAAACGACGGCGGTTCGTTCAATCGCGATTAAGCGCCCCCGGCGTTCAAAAGAGCCAGGGGATAGGACCGGCCTGTGAGGCGTTGTCGCCAGCGGGGGCCGACGAGAGAAAAAGGAACCAGAAGGACGTGAGACCCGTGCGATATGCTTATGGCGTAACTTCCGCACTGCTGCTCGGCGGTGCGACCATCTCCCTCATCACCGGCCAGCCCGCCGGCGCGCAGGTGGCCCAGAACGACGACGCGCGGATCACCGCGGTCACACCGCGCGCGGGTGCGCCCGCGAGCTTCGCCGACCTGACCGAGCAGCTCGCACCGGCGGTGGTCAACATCTCCACCCGCCAGCGGGTCGAGGTGCAGAGCTCCAACCCGTTCGCGGGCACGCCGTTTGAAGGCATGTTCGGCGATCGCGGCGGCGACCAGCCGACGACCCGCGAAGGCCAATCGCTCGGCTCCGGCTTCCTGATTTCCGCAGACGGTTACGTGGTGACCAATAACCACGTCGTCACGCCGCAAGGCAACGGCACGGTCGAAGAGATTACCGTGACGATGCCCGACGGTTCCGAATACGAAGCGAAGATGGTCGGCAAGGACGCCGAATCCGACCTCGCCGTTCTCAAGATCGACCGCGCCGAACCCTTCCCCTTCGTCAAGTTCGGCGATTCGGCGCAGGCGCGCGCGGGCGACTGGGTCGTCGCGATCGGCAACCCCTTCGGCCTTGGCGGCACAGTCACCAGCGGGATCATCTCTTCGGTGCTGCGGACCGCAGGTGCAGGTGCTTACGACCGCTTCATCCAGACCGACGCTGCGATCAACCGGGGCAACTCGGGCGGCCCCCTGTTCGACATGCAGGGCAATGTCATCGGCATCAACAACGCCATTCTCTCTCCCTCGGGCGGCAGCGTGGGCGTAGGCTTCGCCATTCCGGCAGACACAGCGGCCCCGATCGTCGAGCGTCTGCGCAGGGGTGAAGCGATCGAACGCGGCTATCTGGGCGTCAGCATCGGCCCGGTGACCGATGATTTCGCCGCCGCTCTCGGCCTGCCGCGCAACCGCGGCGAAGTCGTCCAGTCCGTCGTCGACGGCGAAGCCGCCCAGAAGGCGGGGATCGAGCCGGGCGACGTCGTGATCTCGGTCAACGGCAAGGACGTGACGCCCGACCAGACGCTTTCCTTCCTCGTGGCGAACGTGAAGCCGGGCACCACGATCCCGGTCACGCTGATCCGCGACGGAAAGCAGCGCACGATCAAGCTCAAGGTCGGTACCCGGCCGAGCGCCGAAGAACTCGCCCAGTCGCAGATGTTCGGCGACGATGGCGAGGAAGACGAGATGAACGCGCCGCTCGATCAGGAAGAATTCCTGGCCGAGAAGCTGGGTCTGGGCGTCGTCCCGATCAATCCGGGCATTGCCCGCCAGCTGGGCATTTCTGCCGAGACCACTGGCCTGGCCGTTGCCGCGGTCGATCGGAATTCGGATGCGGCGCGTAAGGGTATCCAGCGCCGCGACATCATCCTCTCCGCAAACTACCGCCCGGTGACGTCGGCCGAGCAGCTCGAGGGCATCGTCCGCGACGCCGAGCGTGATGGTCGCAACGCCGTCGTGCTTCGCGTTCAGCGCGCGCGTGGCCCCGCAGGCTACGTGGCCGTACGCATTCAGGACTGACCAACGGTCCAGCTCAAATGAAAGCCCCGCCGGAGCGATCCGGCGGGGCTTTTTCATATCCGACGCTGGCTTCGAACGACTGTGCTCAAGGCGCGAGGCGCGGCTTACTGGTTCTGCTGTCGCTGCGATGGGGGCAGATTGGGCGCCTCTCCACGACCCGCCGGCTGCGCCGGGGTGGGCCTCGGTAACGGCGTGGGGGGCGGCTGCTGCTGCGGCGGCTGCGGGCGAGCCGCTTGCCCTCCGCTGTTGTTACCGCCGATCGCACGCCGGAGGAAATCGTCGTCGACCGCCTGCTGCTCGCCGTCGGCACCTTGGCCGGGCTGCGAACGCGGCTGTTCGGTCACCGCCTCGCTCGACGGGCCCGGCTCGCCTGCGCCCCGCCCCGGTTCGATCAGGTTGCCCTGTTCGTCGATGAAATAATAGTCTTCCGGGTCGCCGTAGTTGAACTCTTCGTTCGGCTCGCTCTGCCAATCGGGCAGGTCGGTATCGGTCTCGAACGGCTCGATCGGGCGATCCTTGACCGCGAAGCGCATGAACGCGGCGAATGCCTTGGCCGGTGCGGCCCCACCGGAGAGGCCGGCGACTGCCTTGTTATCGTCGCGACCCATCCACACGCCGGTGGTCAGACCGGACGAGAAGCCGACGAAATAGCCGTCCTTGTTCGAACTCGTGGTCCCGGTCTTGCCCGCGACCGGGCGCCCGATCTGCGCCGCCTTGCCGGTGCCGGTCTGGACCGCCGCCTGCAGCAGGTCGGTCATCTGGGTGGCCACGTAATCGGGCACCAGCCGCACGTCGCGGGGCTTCTCGTGCTGGTAGAGCGTCTCACCCGAAGCGGTCGTCACCTTGACGATGCCATAGGGTTCCACCGCCATGCCCCCGTCGGCGACCGAGGCAAACGCGCGCGTCATGTCGAGCAGGCGGACTTCGGAACTGCCCAGAACCATCGAGGGGAAGGTGGACACAGGCGAGGTGATCCCGAACCGCCGCGCCATCGAGGCGACCGTGCCGAACCCGACTTCGTTGCCGAGCTGCGCAGCGACCGTATTGACCGAATAGGCGAAGGCCTGGCGCACGCTCATCTCGCCTGCATAGCGCCCGTTGTAGTTCTTGGGGCTCCAGCCATCGATGGTGATCGGCGCATCGACTACCTTGTCATCGACACGGTAACCGGATTCGAGCGCGGCGAGATAGACGAACAGCTTCCATGCCGACCCTGGCTGCCGCTGCGCGACCGTTGCGCGGTTGAAATTGCTGGTAACGTAGTCGGTACCGCCGACGAGCGCGCGGATCGCCCCGTCGCGGTCGAGCGAGACGAGCGCGCCCTGCGTGCCCTTGGGCGCGTTGGCTTTCACCGCCGCGCTTGCCGCACGCTGCATCCCGGTGTCGATCGTGGTCCACACCTCGATCGGCTCGAGCGTATTGGGCAGCAGGATATCGAGCTGCGGCAGCGCCCAGTCGGTGAAATAGCGGACCGAGTTCTGACCCGGCTCCTGCTTCAGCTTCACCGCCGTCGGATCGACCGACGCCTGCTCGGCGGTAATCAGCCCCTGTTCGCGCATCAGCCGCAGCACCACCTGCGCGCGGCCGACGGCAGCATCGACGTCGGCGGTCGGCGAATAGCGGCTCGGGGCCTTGACCAGCCCGGCGATGATCGCTGCTTCGGCGGTGCTCAGCTCGGTCGCAGGATGGCTGAAGAACTTGCGGCTGGCGGAATCGACCCCGTAGGCACCACCGCCGAAATAGACCTTGTTCAGATACAGCTCGAGAATCTGCTCCTTGTCGAACTTCATCTCGATCGCCATCGCCAGCACCGCTTCGCGGACCTTGCGGTCGAGCGTGCGGTTGGAATTCAGGAAGACGTTGCGCGCCAGCTGCTGCGTAATGGTCGAGGTGCCGCCGACTCGCGCGCGAGAGCCGGTGAGCCCTTCGATCAGCGCGCCGCCGGTGCGCCAGATGTCGACTCCGAAGTGCGAGTAGAAGCGGCGATCTTCCACCGCGACCATCGCCTGCTTCATCTCGTCGGGGATCTGGTCCTGGTCGAGCCACTCGCCGTAACTCGGCCCAAGCTCGAAGATCTCGCTGCCATCGGCAGCGCGCACGACGATGGTCTGAGCGGTCTGCGCCGCCTTGAGTTCCTCGTAGGAAGGCAACGAGCGCGCTGCGAAAGCGACAGCCAGGAACAGGAAGATCACCGCGAGCAGCGCGAGACCGAAGGCCCACATCAGCGTCAGGTGGAGCCAGCGCGGCGTCTTGTCCCACATCTCGGCGCCAGGAAAACGACGTTTGTTATCGCCGCGCGTGGTTACGTACCTTGCCATCTAGGTGCCTTGTTCCGGCCTGCGGTGCGCCGCGACACGCACCAGAAATGTCGCATCTCGCCTATGCAGGGACAAAGCTCAATGGCGAATGAATGGAAGACATTTTTCTGCCGCAATTCGCAATCAGCTGCCGACCGGCGGATCGCCTGCGGCTTCGAACTCCAGCGCAACCGAGTTGATGCAGTAACGCAGGCCCGTCGGACGCGGCCCATCGGGAAAGAGGTGGCCGAGGTGCCCTTCGCAATTCGCACACAACACCTCGGTCCGGGTCATCCCGTGCGAAATATCCTCGCGCGTTTCGACCGCGTCATCCTCGGCGGGCGCGTAGAAGCTGGGCCAGCCCGATCCGCTGTCGTATTTTTCGTTGCTGCGGAACACCAGGTTGCCGCACCCGGCGCAGTAATATTCGCCCTCGTCCTTCAGCTTGTCGTATGCGCCGCTGAAGGCACGTTCGGTGCCGGCCTCGCGCAGGACGGCGAACTGTTCGCGCGTCAGGCGTTCGCGCCACTGGTCTTCGGTCAGGTTCAGCTTGTCGGTCATCGGAAATTTCCTTTCGCCACTACTATGGGCGGGGAACGGGTGCGTTCCGCGTCAATCGTCCAGCTGGTTATAATGCGCCGGCGGCTGGATCACATCCATCCGCTCACTCAATAAAGGGCCGAAGCTGGGCCTGCTCTTGAAGGCGGAATACCAGTCGCGCGTCGGCCCGTGATCCTTCCAGTCGATCCCGCCGAGGTAGTCGGCGACCGATAGCTGCGCGGCGGCGGTGATGTCCGCCAGGCTCATCTGCGGCCCTGCCAGCCACGCCCGGTGATCGAGCAGCCAGTCGAGATAGTCGAGATGCGCGTGCGCCAGCTTCATCGCTTCGCGAATGATCCGCGAGTCGGGCGGCTGGCGCAACACCAGTCGCTTCTGCATCCGCTCGTGCAGCAGCGGCATGGTGACGTCGCCGAAAAGGTTTTCCTCGAACAGCGCGACCAGCCGACGAATCTCGGCGCGGGCGAGTGCAGAGCCGTTGATCATCGGCGCGCGGTCGACCGTCTCTTCGAAGAATTCGCAGATCGCGGTCGAGTCGCTCAGCACGATGCCCTTCTCGGTCTCCTCGACCACCGGCACGCGGCCTGCATGGTTCATGTCGAAGAAGTCGTCGTCGGCCTTCCACGGATCGATCCGCTGGAGGCCGAAGGGCACGCCCTTTTCGCGCAGCAGGATGCGTACCTTGCGGCTGAACGGGCAGAGGGGGAATTGGTGGATGGTCCACATGCGCGCCCCAGATGGAGCATTCGCGTTCGCAAATCCAGATGCTTGGCGCGGCTTATTCGCTTGCCGGTGTCGTGTGTGCGCTAGAGCCCCGAGGCGTCGAGCAGAAGCAGGCAGGGCGGCATGATTTCGTCGAGCGAACCATCCGCCAGGATTGCGCCTGCTTCGGCCCGGAGCCGATCCTCTATCGTCGCCCGGGTTAGCCCAGCCTGATCCATCAGCTGCGCGCCGGAGCGCACGAAGAACTCGCGTCCGCGCTCGGCCATTGGCGGGTATTCGAGCGCGGCTGGATCGCCCTTACTCTGCCGTTCGGCCACGAGGGCGAAGGCCGCCGAACAGCGAAGCGCGCCCTGCTGCGCCGCGTTGAGCGGAGCGGGTGTTCCCGCTTCGACGGGGTCGGCTGTGCCCGCGACGGGCTGGGAAACGAGAAAAACGAGAGTCAGGAGGTTGGCGATCATGGTCCGCGACTATACCTGAGGTCCA
>Ga0098073_1000015_pt1 | contig 91763 bp, 104 predicted proteins | sample 31_taG_FD_75060 | JGI IMG/M metagenome (GOLD analysis project Ga0098073, IMG submission 75060) | Marine viral communities from the Gulf of Mexico - 31_GoM_OMZ_CsCl metaG | ecosystem: Environmental > Aquatic > Marine > Oceanic | place: Gulf of Mexico | collected 2015-07-12
CGGCACTGGATAAGAAGGAAGTACCCCCATGAATAAGATGATTGCATTGATCGCCACCGGCTCGATTGCAGCGCTCGCCACCCCCGCGTTCGCTCAGGATGCCGACTCGCCCTTCACCGGACTGCGCGTCCAGGCGGTGACCGGTTACGACAGCCTGCGTGCCGGCTCCACGGTGGACGATGATGGCAACGACAATAACGACCAGACCGCTGACGGCCTGCTCTACGGTGCCGCCGTTGGCTACGACGTCGATCTCGGCAGTGTCGTGATCGGTCCCGAAGCCGAATTTTCCGGCTCGACCGCGAAGACCGACTACAAGGACGGTGACTTCGAAGGCTTCGGCTACGGCAACGTGTCCTCGGGCCGCGACCTGTACCTCGGCGCGCGTATCGGCGTGAAGGCGAACGAGAACATGATGTTCTACGCCAAGGGCGGCTACACCAACGCCAAGCTCAACGTTCGCAGCAACGATGGCACGACCCAGTTCGACGATGATTACGATCTCGACGGCTATCGCGTCGGTGGCGGGCTGGAATATGCCTTTGGCCGGAACATGTTCACCAACATCGAATATCGTTATTCGAACTACTCGCGGGCCGAAGTCGATTTTGACGGCACGCTGCCCGACAGCGACCGCTTCGATGTGGATACCGATCGTCACCAGGTGACCGTCGGGCTCGGCATGCGCTTCTGATAGGCTGACCTGAAGATGCGAAGGGGCGTGGTCCTACCGGGCCGCGCCCCTTTTCTTTTGCGCGAGCCGTAGCTGTCGCCTGCCAGTGCGCAAGGTCAGTCCTTGGCGCAGGATATCGTCGCGGCGTCGATTGCCGTCGCCACCCCCGACAGGCTGTAGGTGTCGGTGAAGCGATTCCCGCCGCGATCGGTCGCGGTGACGGTCATGCGGGAGCCCGCGCGCATGGTGGCGACGATTGCTGCATCCATCCGCTTGTCGACCGCCCATGCGTCCGCTTCGCCTGCGATGAGGGTATAACTGTCCCCACCGACGCGCAGCACCACTTTCGGGTCTGCGGCAAGGCGGCGGGACGTGCGCAAGTGAACCTGGTTGCGGATCTTGCGCTTGGGCCATGTGCCCACCGTTGCGTAAGGCGTGAACTCGCGCGCACCCCTGCTGCGCTCGCCCTTGGAGATGGCATAGCAGCGTGGCAGGCGCGGGTCGCGAAACGCGCCCCAATCGTCGAAAATGCCAAGCGAGGAGCGGGCAAGGGCGGGGCTCGCCAGCATGGCGACCATCGCTAGCGCCAGCATCGACCGCTTCATGCGGCCGCGCTCGTCTTGTCGGGGTAGGATACGGCGAGCACTTCCCATTCTCTCAGGCCAGTCGGCCCCTTCACCATGCGGACGTCGCCGACTTCCGCGCCGCGGAGCGCCCGTGCCAGCGGAGACGACCATCCGATGCGGCCTTCGCCAGCCTCCTGCTCGTCATCGCCAACAAGCGTCAGCACGCGTTCGCGATCATCCTCGTCGACCAGGGTTACGGTCGCGCCGAAGAACACGCGGGCCCGGTTCGGCTGGTCTGCCGGATCGATCACCCGTGCGGCTTTCATCCGCCGGGCGAGATGCGCCAGCTCGCGGTCGATCTCTCGCATCTTCTTGCGACCATACAGGTAGTCGCCGTTTTCGGAGCGGTCGCCATTGCCCGCCGCCCAGCTGACGATCTCCACGATCTCGGGCCGCGCGGTGCCCAGCAGGTGGTCGTAACGCGCCTTCATCGCGGAATAGCCCGCCGGCGTGATGGGGTTGTCTCCAGCCATGTCCAGCAGACTAGCCCGTCCTAGCGCAGGAAGTCACCCGCCATCCGCGGGCGGCCGAATTCGGAACGGCCGGGATTGAGCTGTTCGTACACCGCTGCGTTCTCGATCACCCGCTGGACGTAGTTCTTGGTCTCGTAGATCGGAATACGTTCGATCCACGTGACCCAGTCGATCCCGCCCTCGCGCGGATCGCCATTGGCGCGCAGCCACTTGTTCACGTTACCCGGGCCCGCATTATAGGCCGCGATGGCAAGCGGGTAGGAGCCGTTGTAGTAGCTCATCATGCGCGCGAAGTACCCATCGCCGAGCTGCATATTGTAGCTCGGATTGTCGATCAGGTCGCTCGCGTTGTAACTCATGCCCAGCTTGCCCGCCTGCTCTCGCGCGGTACCCGGCATCAGCTGCATCAGCCCGCGCGCGCCCGCATGGCTCTTCGCGTTGGCGGCGAACTGGCTTTCCTGCCGCGAGATCGCATGAACCATCGTCCAGTTCGCGCCCGGCGGCGGGGCAACCGTAGGGAAGCCCTGAAGAACGAACCCGCGCAACCCGTCCGCCGCAGCCGCCTCGGCGACGTTGACCGCAAGGTCGCGGCGACCGGTATCGCGCGCCAGTTCGGCGACGAGCGCGTGCTCCTCCGGCGTGTCGGCGCGCTCGGAAATCGCCTGATAGAACTGGATGCCGGTACGCCACGGCGCGTCGCGCGCGACTTCGCGCACCGCCTTGGTCAAGGTCGAGTTCTCGAACTCGGCGCGTTGCTGCGCGGTGGGCAGCGCAACGCTGTTGCCCCCCAGCTGCGGCACTTCGCGGCCCAGTTTTGCGAGCGCCAGCTGGCCGTAGAAACGGTCCGGGTAGCTCGCTGCCATCTCGTAATAGCGGTTCGCCTCGCTGCGGTCGCCTGCACGTTCGGAAGCAAGACCGGCCCAGTAGAAACCCTTGGAGCGGGTCTGCGGGGTCTGCGCTGCTGCACCGTAGCGATAGAACAGCGGAGCCGCGCGGCCCGGCTGGCCGAGGTTCCAGTATGCATTCGTCCCGCCCAGCCACATCAGCGACGTGTAATCGTCGCGCAGGCGATAGGCTTCCCGGCTGATATCGGTGCCCGGCGCGAACAGATCGTCGACCTTGGCCGCGATCTGCGCCGACGGGTCTGAGCCTGCTCCGCGCGCGACGCGCAACGCCTCGCCGACGAAATCCTCAGGGTCGAAGGCCGGGCGTTCGAAAGCGGGCCGGTTGGCGAGCAGCGCAATCGCCTGCGGCAGCTGCCGGTTCTCGCGATAGTATTTTGCCAGGTTGTAGACGTAGCCCGCGTCCTGATTGGCATCGGCGGGGATCGCCACTCCCGCGCTCGAAGGGGCGTAGCCCTGGATCAGAGCGAGCCGGATGGTGAACATATCGCGCTTGTCGGGCGAAACGCGGGTGATCTGCCGTTGCGCAGCCTCGGTCGCGCTTTGCCACAGAAGTGCGTTCATCCGGGCGTCTTCGTCGGCCTGCGTGAATTGCGATCCGAACAGCGAGACCAGATAGGGCTCGCTTGTCGAGCTCATCTGCCCGCCGCGCCACGCTTCGCGCGCAACGGCAGCAGCTTCGGGGCGCGAGACCGACGACAGAGCAAGGGCATAGCGCGCCCTGCCCGCATTGGTCACCGGCGGCAGCGCGTCGAAATACGCAACGAGGTTTTCCGGGCTGGCGAAGCTTTCGTCGAGGGCATTCTCGGCCCGTTCACGCAGCCGATCGGACTGCGGGAAATCGGGATAGGCCAGCAGGAAGCTCGCATATTCGGTGAAGGGCAGGTCGCGCTGCTCGATCAGGTATTCCCACCGGGCAATCACCTGCGCCATCTGCGTCGGTGCGGTTGCGATCAGGTCCGCCCGCGCACGATCCCAGCTCGCCGCATCCTGGGCGAAGGCGGGCGGGGTGATGGAGGTGGTGGAAACGAGCGCGATGGCCAGAAAGGGAAGTCGGGTCATGCTGGACATTATGGCCACTGGCTCCTTATCAGGCACTGAACAAATCGGGCGGGAGGGGGCAGCTGACACCCCGTTTCGTCCCCCCTGTATAGTATCAACGAAAGAGCGGCTCAAATGTTCTCAGGCTCAATCCCGGCGCTCGTCACCCCATTTCGGGACGGCAAGGTCGATGAGGCGGCGTTTCGTACGCTGGTCGACTGGCAGATCGAGCAGGGCAGTGCGGCGCTGGTGCCATGCGGGACTACAGGCGAGGCCTCGACCCTGTCCAACGCCGAGCACCACCGGGTGATCGAGATGTGCGTTGAACAGGCGGCGGGCCGGGTGCCGATCATCGCGGGCTGCGGCAGCAACGACACCAACAACGCGCTGCTTCACCTCAAGTTCGCCAAGAAGGCCGGAGTGACCGCGGGCCTGTGCGTTGCGCCCTACTACAACAAGCCGAGCCAGGCGGGCCTAATCGCGCATTTCAGCCATCTCGCCGAGCATGGCGACCTTCCGATCGTGCTCTACAACGTGCCCGGTCGCACGGTGACCGACATTCTGCCGGAAACTGTCTGCGAACTGGCGGAGAAGTTTCCCGACGTGATCGTGGCGATCAAGGACGCGAGCGAGGATTTGTCGCGCGTCGCCGACCACCGCATGGGTATCTCCCGAGATTTCTGCCAGCTTTCGGGCAACGACGAACTCGCGCTGCCGTTCAACGCGGCGGGCGGATCGGGCTGCATCTCGGTGACTGCCAACGTCGCGCCCGCGCTGTGCGCCGAATTCCAGAAAGCCTGCGCGGATAACGACCTCGTCCGCGCCCGCGAGCTGAACGACCGCTTGTACCCGCTCCACTACGCGATGTTCGAAGATTCGAGCCCTGCGCCGGTCAAATACGCGCTCAGCCGCACGCAAAGCTGGATGACCGACGAGGTCCGCCTGCCGCTGGTCGCCTGTTCGGACCACGCCCGCCGCGCGGTCGATGAGGCGCTGGAGCATGCGGGGCTGGTGTAAGGCTGTTCGCTCTCATTCAGAGAACAGTCGCATTCGACCGGTCGTGAACTAGCGCGACCTAAAGCACCTCGTCCTCGTCCAGCAGCGTGGTCGGCGGGTGTGGCGGCTGGCTGACAGCCATGGCATCGGCGATGCTGCGCGCGTCCTTGCCAACGGCCTCCATCGTCTCGACCTCCGCGATGTGGAACAGCGCGTCGCCCTGATTGACCACGGGCAGGGTCGCGTGGCCGATGATGACCCCGTCGAACGGGCTGACAAGTTCCAGCCCGTCCTCCCCGAACAACCCGCCGACCACCGCGAGCAGGCTGCCCTTCTTCACGATGTCGCCCGACTTGCGCACCCGCCGCGTGACGCCGCCGCGCGGGGCACGGACCCAGCTTGAGCGGTTGGCGCGGACCGGCACGTCGGTTTCGTGCGCATCGCCGTGATGCTCGATCATCCCGATATGTGCCAGCACGCGCAGCACGCCCGCCACCCCGACTTTGATCGAATAGCGATCGAAGCGCAGCGCCTCGCCCGCTTCCAGAAGGAGCATCGGGGTCTCGCGGTCCTCAGCCAGCGCGCGCATCGATCCAGGGCGCAGCGGGCTCTCGATGATGATCGGCGGGGCGAAGGCCATCGCCAGTTCGGTGAGGTGCGGGCTGCCCGAGGCGATCCTGATCTGCGGCAGGTTGTAACGGTGGATCGCTGCAGTGTGCAGGTCGATCCCCAGCGTGCAGCGATCGATCACATTGACGAGGAAGCAATGCGCCAGCTGTGCGGCGAGGCTGCCGTGCTCGTACCCCGGAAAGCTACGATTGAGATCGCGCCGGTCGGGCAGGTAGCGGCTGTGCGAGGCGAAGCCGTAGATGTTGACCGCGGGAGCGAGAATGACCGTGCCCGACATCTCCTCGGGCATCAGATGGTCGAGCAGCCGCTGGATGATCGCGGTCCCGACGATCTCGTCCCCATGGATCGCCGCGCTGACGAACACCGCCGGGCCGGGCTTCGCGCCGTGCAGCACTTTGAGCGCGAGCGAGGCGTCGAGCCCCGTGACCTGCTGGCTGACGGGGATCATCAGTATCTGAGACGTGCCCGGTGCAATGCTCCGGTTCGCGATGATGAAGGGCTCGGTGTCGCTCACCCGAGCATCCTTCGGTCGCAAAAGCCGGCGCGACAAGCGTGCCTGCCCCGGAAACGCCGACTAATCCGCAGGATTGTGGTCCTGGACGAAGCGCATCGTGGCCTCGAGCATCTGTTGTCGGGTGGCAGACAGCGACAGCCAGTGATCCTCGCCATCGAGAGATACAAGCTCGTAGGGTTTGCCATTGTCCTTGAGCTTTTCGGCCATCTGGGTGGAATGCGAATAGGGCACCACGGTATCTTCCCGCCCATGGATCAGCAGGATGGGCGCGTCGGCACGATCCGCATTGCGACGCGGGGAGACATCGTCCCACCGGTCGCGAGGGCCCAGCTGTTGCAGCAAGGCCTCCTTGGTGATTCGCCGGTCGCCCGATTCACGGTAATCCTCGTTGTACATCGCCCTGATGTCGCTCACCGGGGCAACCGCCACTGCGCAGCGATAGAGCCCCTGTTGCAGCGTCACACCGGCGAGCGCGGCGAACCCGCCGTAGCTCGCGCCTACGATGCAGGCGCGCTGCGGATCGACGATGCCGGCATCCGCCAGCGCCGCAAGCCCGTCGGAGATGTCGGTCTGCATCTTGCGGCCCCACTCGCCGTATCCGGCCAGTTTGAACGCATCGTCACGGTTGGTCGACCCGCGGAAATTGGGCTGGAAGACTGCGTAGCCGCGAGAGGCGAAGGCCTGCGCCCACCAGTCGAACTGCTCGCGATCGGACGCGTGCGGTCCGCCGTGCGGCAGCATGATGACGGGCAGGTCTTTCGCTTCGCGTCCGGGAGGCAATGTCAGGATGCCATCCATCTCGAGGCCGTCGGAGGCCGTGTATGAGAACGTCGAAATCGGCCCCACCATGTCGGGCTCGATCGCCAGCCTTTCCCACCCGAAACCTTCCGCGCGCCTCGAGCCCAGGTCGACGACGTAATAGGAGCCGCTGTCGCCATTACCGCTGGTGCGGACGAGGACCTTGTCCATCCGCGGCGTCCAGTCGATCATCCGCATGTCGAGCTTGGAAAAGGCCCGGCGAATCTTGCTGGCCGCCGCCTGCTGCGCGGGATCTGCGAAGACAGGGCCCTTGTTGGCGTCGAGATAGCCAAGCAGGTTGCCCGTCGTTTCATCGAAATAGAGCCGGTCGACATCGGCGTCCGGGAGGAAGGGTGTGACGGGCCCCCCGGCAAGCGGAACTTCGAACCACAGCGAGTTACCTTCGTCATCCCGCTCGAAATAGATGACCGAGGTACCTTCGTAGCCGAGCCCGATCAGGCCCGCGCGGCCGGCCTCGTCCTGCCCGTCGGCAATCTTGTCGCCATCGGGGCCGCGCAGCACCCAGCGCCCTGAGTCGCGGTCCATGTCGAATGTCGCAGCGACCCCACCGCTGGCATCGACCAGCCAGTCGCGAGCGGTGCCTTCGGGCGGTGCCCGGAAGGCCATCCGCGACTTGCCGGTGCCAAGGTCGTACGAATACAGGTAAGGCCGACCGTGGTCGAAAACGTAATCCGTGTTGAAATCACGCTTTAGGACGATAGCGCCGAAATAGGCCTGCCATTGGCCATCGACCTTGCGCGTACCGTAATTCCCGAAAACCGCCTGAACCAGCTTGCGATCGTTCGCGAAGACCGTCTCCACTTCACGATTCCCCCGGATCGGGATGATCTGCGCGCTGGAAAGCTCGACTTTGTCGGTGGTGAAGCCCCACACATCCTGCGTCTGGCTGGTTACCAGCAGCAGGCTATCGTCGCCGATCCAATCGAAATAGCGGACCTTCGCATCGCCCACCCCCCAGCGATCGATAATCGTCTTGTCCTGATCGAGAAAGACGAGCTGACGCACCCCGCCGATGCGGGTGAGGATGGCGATGTTCCCTCCGCCCGGAGAGATCGCTGCATCCTCGACATTGGGCAGGTCGCCGTAGACCGAAAGGGGCAGCGGCTCCTGAGCATGAAGCTGGCCCAAAGAGATAACGAGCAGCAATGCCGCGAACAGCGACCGAATACTGGTGGTGTGTGACATGGCTCCCCCTTGGGCCCTGTTAGCGCACAAGCCTTGCCGAATGAGCGAGCGAAGACAAGCCCTTAGGGGCCGCTGATCGGATGAAAGCAGCCTGTCAAAACAGGTGGCGCGACACGCGCGCCACCCGTTTTCTTGGATCAGTCGGCTGGATTGTATTTTTCGACAAAGCGAACCGCTTCAGCGAGCATCTTCAATCGCGTGCTCGAAAGCGACAGCCAGTGGTCCTCCCCTTCCAGAGTGACCAGTTCGTAAGGCTTGCCGGCATCTTTCAGCTTGTCGGCCATGATCGTGCTCTGTTCATAGGGGACGACCGTATCGTCCTTCCCGTGGATCAGCAGGATCGGCGCGCTCGCCTGATCGGCAAACTTGGCAGGGGAAATCGAATCCATTTCGCTGCGCGGGCCGATCGTCTCTTCGCGAAAGTCGCGCAACGACCGACTTCCGCCTTCGTTATATTCCCGGCTGACCATCCTCTTCAGGTCGCTCACCCCGGCAACCGCAACGGCGCAACGGTACACGTCCTTCTGCAAGGTGATGCCCGCCATTGCGGCGTAACCGCCGTAGCTGGCGCCGACGATGCAGGCGCGCGATGGATCGACGATGCCCTTCTCGGCAAGGGCGGCGATGCCGTCCGAAAGATCGGTCTGCATCTTCTTGCCCCATTCGCCGTTGCCCTTGTCGACGAAGGCCTGATCCTTGTCGGTCGAACCACGGAAATTGGGCTGGAGCACGGCGTATCCGCGCGAGGCGAAGGCTTGCGCCCACCAGTCGAAACCCTCCTCGTCGTGCGCTTGCGGGCCCCCATGCGGCAGCATGACAAGCGGCAGGTCCTTCGCTTCGCGATCAGGGGGCAGGGTCAGGATCGCATCGATTTCCAGTCCGTCGCCGGCGGTGTAGGTGAAGGTCGAGATCGGGCCGACCATGCCGGGAGAGATGGCGGGCCGCTCCGATCCGATCTGGAAGGTCGATCCCGCCGTGGTATCGACCAACAGCCATGTGCCGCTATCGAAATTGCCGTTCGTGGTAACGAGCATCTTGGTACGATCCGGGGTCCAGCCCACGATTTTCCCGTTCTGCGCTTCGAAGCCCTGCAGGACCTTCCGAACCGCGTCCTGGCGGCCCTCATCGAAGAAGATCGGTTCGTCGGGGGCATCCTCGAGCGCATATCCGATCATCCGGCGCGAATACCGGTCTGTATAGACGGTATCGACTGTGCCATCGACATCTTCGAACAATTTGGTTTTTGCGCCACCTTCGAGCGGCACGGAAAACCATTCGGGGTCGTCGTCATCGTTTGTGATGGCCACGACCACGCCCGTGCCGTCGCGCGTAAATCCGGCGAGAGAAGCCCATCCGTCCTCAGATGTGTAGTCCGTCGCCAATTGCTTGTCGCTGCCGTTGCGCAACACCCAGCGATGGTCCTGCCGGAAGTAATCGAGGTAGGCTCCGATGCTTCCATCGGCCTGGATTTCCCAATCGCGGTTGCCGCGATTCGTCGCGCCGCTGGCTATCCGATCCGCCTTGTTCTTTGCGAGGTCGACGCGATAAAGTGCGATAGGATCGCCATCGTAGTAGGAATTCCCACTCGGCGCGCGTTTCATCGGCAGGCCAGCGTAAAAGCCGTACCAGCGACCGTCGATCAGGCGCTGGCCGTAGCTGCCGTAGTTCGCATTCAGGATATCGCGATTGTCGGCGAAAACGGTGCTCACCGGTTTCGAAGAGTCGACCGGCACCAGCATCGAGTTGCTGAACTCGGCCTGGTCGGCGATGAACCTGTCACCCAGTTCCTGGGTATCGGTCCGCTGAACGATCACGATGTCTTCCCCGGCCCATCCGATCGACCGGACCTTGATGTCGCCGACGAGGGCGTAGTTCATCGGTTTGCGGTTTTCGTCCAGCATCAGGACCACGCGTTTGCCGTTGACCTTGCCCAGCAATGCGATGCGGCCGTTCGGCGACAGCGATACGTCCTCGATGTCGGGCAACTCGCCATAGGCTTCGAGCGGTGGCGGAGCCTGTTTGGCGGTTTGCGCGACCGCTGGCGATGTGGCCAGCGCTACGCCGGAAAGTCCTAGACAAAGAATTGCACTGAATACGGTTTTCACGAAGTCCCCCCTGATTTCGATGGCTGCCATTCTTGCGTAACAGGTGTCCCCCAGTCCAGAGCTTTTCATCCCCGGGGCACCTCGGGCAGGGCCGGCTCGATCCCGGCGCATTGATTGGACGGCATCGGAGATGCCGCACCCCCTTTCCCTTTGACCCATGTCCGCCTACATCGCGCGAGCCTTATGCCTCGCCCCAAGCCCCCAACCTTCGACAAGCGCAAAGTCGTCGCCGAGAACCGGCGCGCTCGCTTCGATTACGAGGTCGAAGAGAAGTTCGAGGCAGGGATCGCGTTGCAGGGCACAGAGGTGAAGTCGCTGAGAGTCGGCGAGGCGGCGATTGCCGAATCCTACGCCGAGGTGCGCGATGGCCAGGCATGGTTGATCAATGCCAATATTCCCGAATTCAGCCACGGCAACCGCTTCAATCACGAGCCCAAGCGGCCGCGCAAGCTGCTGCTACATGCGCGTGAAATCGAGAAGCTTCTCGGCGCGGTAGAACGCAAGGGCATGACGCTTGTGCCATTGTCGGTGTATTTCAACGGACAGGGTCGGGCGAAGGTCGAATTGGCACTCGCCAAAGGGCGTCAGACGAAGGACAAGCGCGACTACATCAAGGATCGCGATTGGCAGCGCGACAAGGCCCGCATCCTGCGTGAGAGGGGCTGATAAAGCCAGGCTGATTTCTGCGGTGTGCGGTGAATGATTAATCAAGCAGCCACCCCATCCCGCCTATAATGTTATAGGCCTTTCGCAGGGCAAAACGAAGACGCGCGGCTTGCCCTAGGGGTCGGTCGATCCCATCATCGAACGAGACCTATGAGCCAACCTTCAGACAGCCTCCGGAAGCCGAACGCCCGATCGGCCCTGTGGGGGTATCTGCGCCGTTACACAGACCGCGAATCGCTGGCCGAAAGCCGCATCCTCAAACCGATCGCGCACCGCTTCCTCAGCCCCGAATTGTGGCGCTTCACACGTCGTAACGTCCCGCGCGGGGTCGCGCTGGGGCTGTTTGCCGGTTTCGTCATCCCTTTCGGCCAGATCTTCCTCGCGCTGGTTCTCGCATTCACGGTGCGTGCGAACGTGCCGATCGCCAGTGCAGTGACTCTCGTGACCAACCCGCTGACTCTGCCATTCTGGTTATGGGCGGCCAATCGCGTGGGGCACAAGGTGCTGACGATCGCGCCCGATACGGGCGACGTTCTGTTGCGCAACGACAGTCTGCTATCCTTCGCCGGACTGTTCGAGGCTGCGGGAGCGACCGTTCTCGGCTTCATGCTGTTCGCCGCACTGTTTCCTCCTCTCGGCTACTTCATCACCAAGTGGGTCTGGCGAATTGCAATGGGTCGGCGTCGGCGGCGGCGGCTCGTGCGGGGGCAGGTCGCACGGCAGAAGGCGGCGCTCGACGCGATGGGTGAGGACGCGGGCGTATGAGCCTGGTCGGCGAACCGGTCGAAAAAGCCACCCCGATGGGGTGGGTGGTTCTCCTGCTCGCTCTGCTCGTCAGCATCACCGGGGTATGGCTGCTTAGCGAATTGCCGATTCTTACGGCCGCCTATGCGGGCGGGCTTGCGACATTGATGGCTCTGTTGATCGTGCTGCGCAACAAGGCGGGCAGTGTGAAGGCCGATGCGCTGGCTCCGCCCGACTGGAGCGTGACGCTTGCAGCGATCGATCAGCCCGGTGTGCTGCTCGCGATTACCGACCGCGCCAACCGGCTGGTCTGCGCGAGCGCGGCGTTTTCGGCCCGGTTCGGGATCGAGAAGGCACCGCCCAATCTTGCGCTGAGCGAGGAAGATGCCTCCGAAATACTGCTCAAGACCGCGCGTGAAGCGTGGCGCGAGGGCAGGGCCCATGCCTCGCACCTGTCGCTTGGCAAGGATGACGTGCGCTGGGAGGTGGAGGCGCAACGTGCGGGGCGCGGCGAAGATCACCTCGTATGGCGTTTCCGGCCCGAATCCAGCGAAGATCTGGCCACGGATATCGGCCAGCTGGTTGCCGGGCCGTTGGGGCGGATGCTCGGCCGCGCAGGAGTGCTCGCGGCAGTCGTTTCGCCCGAAGGCACGGTGCGCGCCTCGTCACCCGACTTCGCGGAACGTGCGAGCGGCGATCCCACGGCGACGCTCGCGGGGCGTGAATTTGCCGACTACCTTCGGCTGGACGAGCGGGAGCGAATTTTCTTCGCGCGGTCGGGGCGGGAAGGCGAAGCATTCCAGCTGATCCATGTCTCGTTGAACGATCTCGACGATACGTTGGTCGCCAATCCGCAGGACGCGCCATCGTTGATGCTGCTGGTCGAAGCGCACGCCGCACTGGCAGACAATAGCGCCGGCGATACGACGCCCAAGCTGGAAACCTTGATAGAGGCTTTGCCGCTGGGGCTCGCAATGACGGACCGCGACGGGCGCTTCCTGTTTGCGAACCCGTCGTTCCTGCGTGCCTGCGGGCGCGCCGATGCCGGGTTGCCGGCATTCCCCTCCGATCTCGTGGTGCGCGAGGACAAAAGCGCGATTTCCGATGCGGTGCGGCGGTACGGCAAGGGCGGCGTGGCCAGTGGCGACGTGGCCGTGCGGCTCGCGTCTGCGCCCGAGGAGCCCGTGTCGCTCGGCCTGGCGAGTATGCGCGGGCTGGGCGAACCCGCCGTTCTGTTGACCTTGGCCGATTCGAAGGAAGAGACCGAGCTGAAGCGCCAGATGGCGCAGGCGACCAAGATGCAGGCGATCGGCCAGCTTGCGGGCGGGGTCGCGCACGACTTCAACAACGTGCTCACCGCGATCATCGGCTATTGCGATCTGATGTTGCTGCGCCACATGCCGGGCGACAGCGATTACGACGATATCCAGCAAATCCGGGCGAACTCCAATCGTGCAGCCAGTCTTACGCGGCAGCTGCTCGCATTCAGCCGCCAGCAGACGCTGCGGCCCGAGGTCGTTCAGCTGCCCGACGTGGTTTCGGAGGTCAGCCAGCTGCTCAAACGCCTTCTGGGCGAGAAGATCGAATTCCGGGTCCGCCACGATCGCGATCTGGGGCCAGTGCGGGCCGATCCCGGGCAGCTTGAACAGGTGATCGTCAATCTTGCAGTTAACGCGCGCGATGCGATTGCAGCGCAAGGCGATGGTACCGGCACGCTGGTGATGTCGACCCGCAAGGTTTCAGTGAAGGATCCGCGCGCCCATGGTGCCTCGGACATGCCGCCGGGCGACTATACCGCGCTGATCGTGCGCGACACGGGCGGTGGCATTCCGCCTTCGGTTATCAGCAAGATCTTCGATCCGTTCTTCACCACCAAGGAATTGGGCAAGGGCACCGGCCTGGGTCTGTCGACCGTCTACGGCATCATTCGCCAGTCGGGTGGCCATATCCACGCACAGAACGTCCCGGCGGGTGACGGGCTCGGCGCGGGCGCGCTCTTCGCGATCTATTTGCCAGTTCATCACGGGGCCGTCGCAGGCGAAGACCGGCGCGAGGATGCCCACGAGCCTGCACGCGTCTGGTCGAGCGGTGGCCGCGTATTGCTGGTGGAGGACGAGGATATGGTCCGCGCGGTCGCAGTACGCGCGCTGGAACGGGCCGGTTTCACGGTGACTGCCCGGCCCGATGGCGAGGATGGGCTTGCCGAGATCGCGAATGGCGGAGAGTTCGACCTGATCGTGTCCGACGTGGTTATGCCGGGCATGGATGGGCCCGCGATGGCGCGCGCGATCCGAAAGTTGCGCCCCGGCCTCCCGATCCTTTTCATGTCGGGCTACGCCGAAGAAACTCTGCGGAGCGAAATCAACATCGAAAATATGCACTTCATTGCGAAGCCCTTCAGTGTCGAGCAAATCTCCCAAAAAGTGGGTTCGGTCATGCAGGGCGGTGGTAGCAATACCTAGAAGTGTTCGCGTCTTTCCTTTTGGCGCGACGATAGGTAATCATCTGCGAGGCAGTGACGGGTTCTTTGCATGAAGGCGCCGCGGAGCACTGCCGAAGGGTCGCGAAGTACCTATTTGGGGGAGGATTAGGAAATGAAGAAAGCCAAATTTGCCACATTGAGCGCCGCCGTGGCACTTGCCACCGCGATGCCAACCGCGCCGGTCAGCGCTCAGTCCGAGCCGCTTATCGGGCAGTTGACCCTTTTCGGCTACGACTGGTGCCCGCGGAACTGGGCGCGCGCCGACGGCCAGCTCTTGGCAATCTCTCAGAATACGGCACTCTTTTCCCTGTATGGCACCACTTACGGCGGGGACGGGCGAACGACATTCGCGCTTCCCGATCTGCGCGGCCGGGTGCCGATCCACGATGGCCGCGGTCCGGGGCTCACAAATTATAATCTGGGTCAAGTTGGCGGGGTGGAGACCGTGACGCTTGTGACACCCCAGATACCTGCGCATAGCCACAGCGGGCATATCGTCGGCAGCAACGTTACGGCCGACAAGTCTTCAACGAATGGAACCGTCTTGGCACGGACGCTCACCAGCCCAACCTATGCCGTTACCACCCCGGACACAGCGATGGCCAACGGGACGGTGCAGACAGATTCGACTGGGGGCAGTCAGCCGCATGAGAACCGCATGCCATACCTTGCGATGAACTGGTGTGTTGCGCTGTACGGCGTGTTTCCTTCGCGCAACTAGGTGTGACCTTAACGGGTTATGCAGTGAAGGGCGCGTCGAAAGGCGCGCCCTTTTGTATTCCAGCTCCGCTGCACATATTTTTCGTTCCCCCCTTGTTCTTGTGGAACGTAAGGGGTACATGCTGCTTATGTCGAAAAGGCGGGACCGCCCCTAGGCACTTGGAGGAGAGCGTGCGATGGCTGCTAAATTGAAGCTTGTAAACGACAAGGAAACCAACGTGGACCGTCAAAAGGCGCTCGACGCCGCCCTCGCACAGATCGACCGGGCTTTCGGCAAAGGCTCGGCGATGAAGCTGGGCTCCAAGGAAGCGATGAACGTCGAAGCGATTTCGACCGGCTCGCTCGGGCTCGACATCGCGCTCGGTGTCGGTGGCCTGCCAAAGGGGCGGGTGATCGAAGTCTATGGGCCGGAAAGTTCGGGCAAGACGACACTTGCCCTGCATGTGTTGGCAGAATGTCAGAAGGCCGGCGGAACCGTCGCCTTCGTCGATGCGGAGCACGCACTCGATCCGGTTTACGCCCGCAAGCTGGGCGTGGATATCGACGAACTGATCGTCTCGCAGCCCGATACCGGCGAACAGGCGCTCGAAATCGTCGACACGCTGGTGCGTTCGAACGCGATCGACGTGCTGGTGGTCGACTCGGTGGCTGCGCTGGTGCCGCGCGCCGAAATCGAAGGCGAGATGGGCGATAGCCACGTAGGCCTTCAGGCGCGCCTGATGTCCCAATCGCTGCGCAAGCTTACCGGGTCGATCAACCGTTCCAAGTGCATGGTCATCTTCATCAACCAACTGCGGATGAAGATCGGCGTGATGTACGGCAATCCGGAGACGACGACGGGCGGTAATGCGCTAAAGTTCTACGCTTCGGTCCGCCTCGACATCCGCCGCACCGGACAGATCAAGGATCGCGACGAGATTATCGGCAACTCCACACGTGTGAAAGTAGTCAAAAACAAGGTCGCCCCCCCGTTCAAACAAGTCGAATTCGACATCATGTACGGCGAAGGCATTTCCAAGATCGGCGAAATCCTCGACCTCGGCGTAAAGGCTGGCATCGTCGAGAAGTCCGGTTCGTGGTTCTCCTACGACAGCACCCGGATCGGCCAGGGGCGCGAGAACGCCAAGACCTTCCTTAAGGAAAACCCCGAAATTTGCGACCGGTTGGAGGCTGCAATCCGCGGCAAGACCGACGACGTCGCCGAGGAGATGATGGTCGGACCTGACGCGGAGGACTGATCGCTTTTTCTCAAGCGGGTGCGTAGCGCGCCCGGAAACCCGGAAAGCCGGATCGCATGCCTTCTTTCGAGAAGGTTCAGCGGCCGGCTTTTCGGTTATCTGCGCGGGATGTTGTGACAACCACTTCGAAAGCTTGTCCGCCCGCAGGTTCTTGCCTAACTCAGCCCCATATGACGAGCACCAACGATATCCGCCGGACCTTTCTCGAATTCTTCGAAGGACGGGGCCACACCCGCGTTGCTTCCGCACCGCTGGTTCCTCACAACGATCCCAGCCTGATGTTCGTCAACGCCGGAATGGTCCCCTTCAAGAACGTTTTTACCGGCCTTGAAACGCCACCCTCTCCACGTGCGGTGAGCGCCCAGAAATGCGTGCGTGCTGGCGGCAAGCACAACGATCTCGACAATGTCGGTTATACGGCACGGCATCATACCTTCTTCGAGATGCTCGGCAATTTTTCGTTCGGTGACTATTTCAAGGAACAGGCGATCGAAAATGCCTGGACGCTGCTTACGAAGGAATTCGATCTCGATCCGGACCGCCTGACTGCAACGGTCTATCATACCGACGACGAGGCGTTCGACCTGTGGAAGAAGATCGCCGGCCTTCCCGAAGAGCGGATCATCCGGATCGCGACGAAGGACAACTTCTGGGCGATGGGGGATGATGGCCCCTGCGGACCGTGTTCGGAAATCTTCTGGGATCACGGGGACCACATCGCTGGGGGCCCCCCGGGATCGCCCGACGAGGACGGCGATCGTTTCGTGGAGATCTGGAACCTCGTTTTCATGCAGCACGAACAGCGCGGCGGTGAGATCATCGGCGACCTGCCGAACCAGAACATCGATACCGGCATGGGGCTCGAGCGGATCGCCGCGGTGCTTCAGGGCGTCCACAACAACTACGACACCGATACGTTCAAAACGCTGATCGAAGCCGCTGAGGCGCAGCTGCACGAAGAGGCGACCAATGAAACGATCGCGAGTCATCGCGTTATTGCCGATCACCTGCGCGCGACCGGTTTCCTGATCGCAGATGGCGTTTTGCCATCCAACGAGGGGCGCGGTTACGTGCTCCGCCGGATCATGCGCAGGGCAATGCGCCACGCCCACCTGCTAGGTGCCAAGACACCGCTGATGCATCGTCTGGTTCCGACGCTGGTTGGCGAGATGGGGCAGGCCTATCCTGAACTGGTGCGAGGCCAGTCGCTGATCGAAGAGACCTTGCAGCGCGAAGAAACACGCTTCCGTGAGACGCTCGAGAAAGGTCTCCGGTTGCTCGATGATGCGACGGGCGACATGGGCACCGGCGACGTGCTCGATGGCGAAGTCGCGTTCAAGCTCTACGACACCTACGGCTTCCCCTACGACCTGACCGAGGACGCTTTGCGCGCACAGGGTATATCGGTCGACCGAGAGGGGTTCGATACAGCAATGGCCCGCCAGCGTGCGGCTGCCCGGGCTGCCTGGAAAGGCAGTGGCGAGGCCGCAGACGGCGAGGTCTGGTTCACCATAGCGGAACGCGAGGGAGCCACCGAGTTCACCGGCTACAGCGCTACGCAGGGCGAAGGCCGGGTTGTCGCGATCCTTAAGGACGGCGTCGAAGTCGAATCGGCCAGCGCTGGCGACGATGTGATCATCGTGACAAACCAGACGCCATTCTATGGCGAGAGCGGCGGGCAGACTGGCGATAGCGGTACGATCTCGACGCATGATGGCCTACGCATCACGGTCCGCGATACCGGCAAGCCGCTTGGGCGCCTGCACGCGCATTACAGCACCGTCGATGCGGGCGAAGTCCAGGTCGGCGACGAGGTGCGGCTCGCCATTGACGCCGAGCGTCGCGATCGCATTCGCGCCAATCATTCCGCCACTCACCTGCTCCACACGGCGTTGCGCAATCGACTGGGCGAGCATGTGACCCAAAAGGGCTCGCTCGTCGCCGAAGATCGCTTGCGCTTCGACTTCTCGCATCAGTCCGCGCTGAGCGAGGACGACATTGCTGCCATCGAAGCCGAAGTGAACGCCGAAATTCGCGGGAACGAACCGGTCTCTACAAGGCTGATGTCACCCGACGATGCGGTCGAAGCGGGCGCGCTGGCGCTGTTCGGAGAGAAGTACGGAGATGAAGTGCGGGTGCTTTCGATGGGGCGCCCGGGTGACGGAGGCCGCAATTTCTCGGTCGAGCTGTGTGGTGGCACGCATGTCGATGCGACGGGCGATATCCAACTTTTCCGGATAATATCCGAAGGCGCGGTCAGCTCGGGTGTGCGCCGTATCGAAGCACTCACGGGTGAAGCTGCGCGGCAGTGGCTGGTGGCGCGAGAGGACGGGTTGAAACAGGCGGCTGCGGCGCTGAAGACCAATCCAGAGGATGTGAGTTCGCGCATTGATGCGCTGCTCGAGGAGCGAAAGCGGCTCGAGAAGGATCTTGCTGCGGCCAAGAAGCAACTCGCCCTGGGTGGTGGAACGGGCGAAGCGAGTGCGCAGACCGAAACGGTCGGCAACGTGGCATTTTCGGGCCAAATTCTCGATGGACTCGACCCAAAGGAATTGCGCCCGCTGCTCGACGAGGCGAAGTCGCGTCTCGGTTCGGGAGTCGCCGCCATCTGTGCCACCAATGATGGCAAGGCAGCCTTCGCCGTCGCCGTCACCGACGATCTGACCGACCGCTTCAGCGCGGTCGATCTTGTGCGCGCAGGGGTAGCCGAACTGGGCGGGAAGGGCGGCGGAGGCCGACCCGACATGGCGCAAGGCGGCGGCCCCGATGCAAGCAAGGCGGAGGCCGCGCTCGACGCGGTTCGCAATGCCCTTGCCGAGGCCGTCAGCGCCTAGCGCATACTGGACGGCGGATCAGCGTGCTCCGCTACCCGCACGGCGCGTATCGGGTTCGCTCCCGCGACTGATCCCCTGACCGCCGGTGTCCGCCGGGCTTGAAGAGTCACGCCGAGCGGAAGGTTTGGGCTTGCCCTGGCCTTGCACATTCTGCGGCTTGAACTTCTCGTCGTTCGGCGTCGGCTTGGTCGGATCATGGTCGGACATCAAAATTCTCCTTTCCCTTCCAATGCTTGGGAAACGAAGAAGGTCCTGATCATGCCCCAGGCGCGGTAGCGGGCGCGGTTGCCGAAATGGAGCTGGTGCGCAGCTTTGGCTTGTGCTCCAGCGCGCCCTCGGTCTGGATCTGCATCCGCATCTCGTCGCGTTTCTCGTGGATAGACGCGATCACGGGGCCCATGGCCACGCCGATATCGACCAGCACTGCCTCTGACAGCTGGAGCGAGCTTTCCAGCGTTTCCGGCACGGCGTGGCTGGCCCCCGCTTGATACAGTGCCGCGGCATGGCTCGCATCTCGGGCACGACTGACGATCAGGAGAGCGGGGTAAGCCTTGCGCAACCGCGCCACCAGCCGCTGGGCCAAGACTGGCGCATCCATTGTCAGGACAATTGCCGACGCGTCCTCCACCCGAAGCGCGCGCAGCGTTTCGAGCCGAGCGGCGTTGCCGAACAGCACGTTGTAACCATCGCGCTTGTCCTGCTGGACGAGGTCGGCATCGGATTCGATCGCGATGTAAGGCTTGCCATGCACCGTCAGCATGTCTGACACGAGGCGGCCGACGCGTCCACCGCCGACCACGATCACCCGGCCGACGGGCGCATCGGTGTCCTGCACGGGATCGGGTACCGGGTCGACCCTGCGCGCGACCGCGCGCCCGACCAACGCCAGCAGTGGCGTGACGGTGAGCCCGATCGCGGTCACGATCTGCCAGAACTGCGTGGTGCCAGGCTGGATCAGCATCGCAGAGCTCGCCGCAGAAAGCACGATCAACGTGGTTTCCGAAGGGCTCGCCATGAGGATGCCCGTCTCGGTCGCGGTGTTGCGCCGCGCGCCCATCATGCGCAGCAGCAGCCCGGTGACCAGCGCTTTGAATACCAGGACAAGCACCACTGCGGTGAGGATCGTGCCGAGATTGTCGGTCAGCGCCTGCAGGTCGATGCTCATCCCGATGGTGATCAGGAATATCCCCAGCGCGAGACCCTTGAACGGCTCGATGATCGCTTCGACTTCGCCATGGAAGTCGGTCTCTGCGATCAGCAGTCCGGCGATCAAAGCGCCCACGATGGGGGAGAGCCCGGTCATCCCGGTCGCAAGGCTGGCGCCGATCACCACAACCAGCGTGGCGGCCAGGAAGACCTCCGGGCTTTTGGTGCGCGCGGCCTGCGCGAACAGGGCGGGAAGGACATAACGCCCAGCTATCAGCAACACACAGATGACCGCCGCGCCCTGCCACAGCGTGGTCCAGATGCCCGTCAGCCCGTCGGCCTGCGCGTATGGGGCGAGCGCGCCGAGCATGAAGATGATTGGCACGATGGCGATGTCTTCGAACAGCAGCATCGACAGCGCGGCCTTGCCCACTGGCGACGCTGTGCCCGAGATCGGGAGCACGATGGCGGTAGAGGACAGTGCGAGCGCAAGGCCAAGCGCCATTGCGCCAGTCCAGTATTGCCCCATCATCGCCAGCACCAGAGCGATCGAGCTGCCGATGATCAGCAGTTCCATTGCGCCAAGCCCGAACACCAGCCTGCGCATCTGCCACAGGCGATTGAAGCTCAGCTCGAGTCCGATGGTGAACAGCAGCAGGATGATCCCGAATTCGGCGAATATATCGAGCGAGTCCGGCTCCGATATCGTCACCGCCGTCAGCCATTTGGCCTCGTCGGTAAGCGCGCCGAGGCCGTAGGGGCCGACAAGGATACCCACCAGCAGGAAGCCGATAACGGGGGTAATGCGAAAACGGGCAAAGAGCGGGATCACGATTCCCGCCGCGCCCAGAATTACCAGTGCGTCCGATATCGCAGTCGTTGGTTCGAGTTCACCCGCCATAAGCCTGACCTATGCGGGCTTTCGCGAAAAGTCACCCGGGCAAGCGCGGCAATCGTGCTGGCCCGCGGGTTTAGCCGCCACCCGGCGTGTGCGGCCCCATCGGTTTGCTGTCCTGTCCTGCGGCCTCGCTCTCAGCTTCGCCGATCCGCGGGGATACCTGGCCAACGCGCTTGTCCCACTCGATCTGGTAGAGATCGAAGCGGCGATCCGCGAGGTTGCGCACCGTACCCTCCGCACGCGCCCAGCTGAGGTCCGCCAGATTGACGTCGCTGATCGTCAGCGTCTCGACGTTCTCGCTCGCTTCGGCGGCGATGCCGTCGCGCGCGAAGGGGAAGTCGCACGGCGTCAGGATGCAGCTCTGCGCATACTGGATGTCCATGTTCGCGACATTGGGCAGGTTGCCGACATTGCCGCTGAGCACGGTGAAGCACTGGTTCTCGATCGCTCGGGCCTGCGCGCAGTAGCGTACGCGCATGTAGCCCTGACGGCTGTCGGTGCAGAAGGGCACGAAGATGATGCGCGCGCCTTCGTCGACCAGGCGGCGGGCAAGTTCGGGGAACTCGCTGTCGTAGCAGATCAGCACGCCGATCGGGCCGCAGTCCGTAGGGATCGCGTCGATGGAATCGCCGCCCTTGATGTTCCACCAATAGGCTTCGTTCGGAGTGGGGTGGATCTTCTCCTGCGCGTGGATCGATCCGTCGCGCAGACAGACATAGGCGACGTTGTGGATGTCGCCGTCTTCCATGCGTGTCGGGTGCGAGCCGCCGATGATATTGATGTTGAAGTTGAGCGCCAGCTCGGAGAGCTTCTGGCGGATTTTCGGGGTGTAATCGCTTAGCGCCTCGATCGCTTCCATCGGGCTCAGCTCCTTTTCCTCCGCGCTCAGCAGCATCAGCGTGAACAGCTCGGGAAAGAGGATGAAATCGCTTTCGTAGTCCGCTGCTACGTCGACGAAATACTCGATGTGGCGCATGAACTCGTCGAACCCGGAGACCGCGCGTGCCTGAAGCTGGCAGGTCGCGATCCGCACGCTTTCGACATCGCGCGGCAGGCGATGTTTGCGCGGCGCGTCGGCGTCGACATACGGGTTGCGCCAGACCATCCGCACCGCGAACGCCTTGGATCGCTTGTCTTCGGGCAGGTAGTTTTGGAGGATGCCCTGCGGCTCGAACCCGTTGGCCAGCTGGAAGCGCAGCACGGGGTCGTGAATCTTGTTGTCGACGACCTTCTCGAGATAGTCCTCGGGCCCATCCGCCCGGTTGCGCTTGCGCCGCATCGCGTTCGCCAGGTTGGGCATGCGCCCGCCAAAAACGATGCCTGCAAGATCGAGCCGCTCTGCCAGCGCGCGCCGTTCCTCGTACAGGCGACGCCCGATCCGGGTGCCGCGCACCTTGGGGTCGACGCACATCTCGTAACCGTAGAGCCAGTCGCCGGTCGGGTCGTGCCGACTGCCGAAGCCGTTGCCGGTAACCTCATCCCACGAGTGGTCCGACATCGCGACGTTGGCCTTCAGGCGCATCGAGGCGCAATATCCGACGATCACGCCGTCGAGCTTGGCGACGAAGCAACCTTCGCGGTAATTGTTCAACTGACCGCGGATTTCGCCCAGAGTGTACGGCGGCAGATCGGCATAGGCGCGACGGACAAGCTCGGCGATTTCGGGCACGTCTTTCAGCTTGGCCTGACGGACTTCGAGCCGCGCCTTGGTCTTTGCGGTGGTGGCGATCGGATCGTCTCCTATAGAGTTACGTTCGATGGGCATCAGTGCCTGAACAAGGAAAGGCCTCCAAAGTGCCGCACGATCCCGAACTACCGGTAATTATCGTGGGCGGAGGCCCCGCTGGGATGTTCGCTGGCATGTTGCTCGCGCGTGCCGGCGTCAAGGTCATGGTGCTGGAGAAGCACGAGGACTTCTTCAGGGATTTTCGCGGAGACACCGTACATCCCTCGACACTCGACCTGTTCCACCAGCTCGGCTGGCTCGATGAGTTGCTGGCGATCGAGCACAGCAAAGTCGAGCAGATCGGACTGAGAATCGCTGGTCAGCAGCGCGATATCGCGGACTTTCGGCACTTGCCGGTGCCCGCGCCCTTTATCGCGATGATGCCGCAGTGGGACCTGCTCGACTTTCTTGCGAGCAAGGCGAAGCAATATCCCGACTTCGAGCTGCGCCTGGGGGCCCAAGCAGTTGCCGCGCATACCGACGGCAACGGGCGGATCTCCCGGGTAGAGATCAGCGACGGCGAGATGCTGCCTGCGCGGCTTGTCATCGCTGCCGATGGCCGCCGCTCGATCATGCGGGAAGCAACTGACCTGCCGCTCAAGAATATCGGCGCACCAATGGATGTCCTCTGGTTCCGGCTCGACCGACCGCCAGAACTGGGGCCCGAGAGCTTCGGGTCGCTCGCCGCAGGTCGCTTTCTCGTGCTGATCAATCGCCGGACCTACCTGCAATGCGCTTTCGTCATCCCCAAGGGGGCGGGCGAAGAAATCCGCCGGCAGGGAATCGCGGCGTTTCGCGATCGCTTGCGCGGTCTGGTGCCCGAACTCGACGGCGTGATCGACCGGCTAACCGACATTGATGATCTCAAGCTGCTGAGCGTATCGCTCGACCGCCTGACCCGGTGGTCCCGCGCGGGCTTGCTCGCGATCGGCGATGCTGCCCATGCGATGAGCCCGATCGGCGGGGTGGGGATCAACGTTGCTGTGCAGGACGCGGTGGTCGCGGCGAACGTGCTGGCGGCGCCGCTCGCACGCGGAGAAAATCCCGATCCGCTGCTGCCGCGCGTCCAGCAGCTGCGCGCCCGCTCGGTTCACTACACACAGATGATGCAGAAGTTTGCCCAGGATCGGTTTATCCGGCCGATCCTTGAGCGCGAGAACCCGATCGAGCGGGCTCCGTTGCCGGTGCGCCTGATCGATGCGGTCGGCCCGCTGCAGCGCCTGCCCGCACGGCTTATCGGGCTGGGGATCGACCGCCCGCATATAGAAAGCCCCGACGCCTACGGTTGAGGCGCCGGGGCAAACTTGGCCACGCAATCTGCGTTGGAGATTACGCGGGGGCGAGGCCCTGCTTCTTCATCTCGGTCTCGAGGTTGGTCACGATCGCCTCGAAGAACTGCTCGGTGGTCAGCCAGCTCTGGCCGGGGCCGATCAGCAGGGCGAGGTCCTTGGTCATCTGACCGTTCTCGACCGTCTGGATGCAGACCTTCTCCAGCGTCTCAGCGAACTTCACCACTTCGGGGGTGTCGTCGAACTTGCCGCGATACATCAGGCCGCGCGTCCACGCGAAGATGCTGGCGATCGGGTTGGTCGAGGTCGCCTTGCCTTCCTGGTGCTGGCGGTAGTGACGGGTGACGGTGCCGTGCGCGGCTTCGGCTTCCACGGTCTTGCCGTCGGGCGTCATCAGCACGGAGGTCATCAGGCCGAGCGAGCCGAAGCCCTGCGCCACGATGTCGGACTGTACGTCGCCGTCGTAGTTCTTGCACGCCCACACGAACTTGCCGCTCCACTTCAGCGCGGCGGCGACCATGTCGTCGATCAGGCGGTGTTCGTAGGTGATGCCGGCAGCCTTGAAGTCGCTCGCAAATTCGGCGTCGAACACTTCCTGGAACAGGTCCTTGAAGCGACCATCATACTTCTTGAGGATGGTGTTCTTGGTGCTGAGGTACACCGGCCACTTGCGGTCGAGCCCGTACTGGAAGCTGGCACGCGCAAAGTCGCGAATCGAATCGTCCAGGTTGTACATCGCCATCGCGACGCCGGGGCTGGGGAATTCGAACACGTCGATGTCGATGTTCTCGCCATCTTCGCCTTCGAAGACGAGGCGCAGCTTGCCCTTGCCGGGGATCAGCGTGTCTTTGGCGCGGTACTGGTCGCCAAAGGCGTGACGGCCGACCACGATCGGGTCGGTCCAGCCGGGCACGAGGCGCGGCACGTTGTCGATCACGATCGGTTCGCGGAAGACCACGCCGCCCAGGATGTTGCGGATCGTGCCGTTGGGCGAGACCCACATCTTCTTGAGGCTGAATTCCTCGACCCGCGCTTCGTCGGGAGTGATCGTCGCACACTTCACGCCGACGCCGTACTGTTTGATCGCGTTGGCCGCATCGACCGTTATCTGGTCGTCGGTGTCGTCGCGCTTCTCGATCGACAGGTCGTAATACTTAAGGTCGATATCGAGGTAGGGCAGGATCAGCCTTTCGCGAATCCACTGCCAGATGATTTTCGTCATTTCGTCGCCGTCGAGTTCGACGACCGGGTTCTTGACCTGAATTTTTGCCATCATTCGTCCTGTCGGTACCGCGTGTTTCAAAATGGGGGTGAAATCTGGCGCGGCTTTAGCAGTTGGCCGGTGCGGTGCAAGGCGGGTGCTGGAAATGAAAAAGGCGCCGCAGTGCGACGCCTCTTGCAGTTTCAGGCGATGGTGGGCGTAGCAAGGATTGAACTTGCGACCCCTACGATGTCAACATAGGCCGGGTGGCCCAAAGCCGCACAAATCCTGCATTTTTACTATTGCGAGAAGCGGAACGGAGCGAAAACGGAGCGCGAACATCGCGCATTTACACCGCAGATGCACCGCACATCGCCGCGCCGCTACTGAGCCTTCCGCAGCCCGAAAATCGGGGATAAGGGACAATGCATGAGCCGCCGCATTCCCACTCCGATTCCCGCAGGATGGACCCGCCACGATGGAAGCGGCTGCCCCGTGCCGCCCGATACGCTGGTCGCCGTCAACTTCCGCCGCGGCAGTCGAACGCAGGGCCGCCAGAAAGCTGGCGAATTCTCGGCGTGGGCGAAGGATGGCTGGACGTGGACCGATGCGACCCGCGACGGGATGGACATCGTGGGCTACCGAATCGCCTCAGCGGACGAAGCGCGGATCCGCGATGGCGATGCGGCCGGGCATCTGTAGATGCGCCTGCGGGAAAAGCATGGCATCTGGATCGAGTTCTGCCTGCTGGCGGCGCTGTTCGCGGTAAGCTTTATCGCCGCCGCATGGGGCGCATTGAAGGGCCTGCTGTTCTAATCGGGCCGCGTCTTGCCCGCCGTGCTTTCCCGCTCCAGCGTCACGCCCCATGCCTGCGCGTCGAGCAGGCGGGCGGTGTTGCGGGTGCAGGCGCGGATATCTTCCGGGCTGACCGCTACGAGGTCTGGAAATAGCTGCTCTTCGCCGTTCCCCGGCACCGTTCGTCGGTCATCCACGACGGGCATGTCACCGGGTCGGTCACCACCCCCGGCACGTTCACCGGCGGCGGGGGCAGCGGCTGCGCCGGATGCACCACCAGCGGGGCATGATTGCACGCGGTTGGCAGCAATATAGCGATCGGCATCGTCAGCAGCGCGAGGCTGCGTTTCAGTGGCATTGGCAAGGTCGGTCTCCCGTGCGCGGTTGCGATAGTGGTTTTTCCAGAAGATGCGCTGCTGTGCCGCGGCCTGCTCGGCGAGACGCTGAGCAGCGCGCACGTTGGCCAGATCGCGTTCGAGCCGTTCGGCCTTGGGCCGCGCGCCCTCGATCGAGAGCGGCCAAAACTTGAAGCCTTCGAGCCGCACGGTCTGCACCGTGGCGAAGGCGACCACGATCAGGAAAGCGGCAGCGATCAGCGCACCCCAGATGCCCTTGATCGCGTATTCGGCCTGCAGTTGCCCGGGCAGTTTCATCACACGCTCTCCCTGATATCGTCGGCTTCGTCCTGCGCGGCATCCGCCACGCGCTGAGGGGCGTCGCGCCCGATGTCGCCTTCCAGACCGTCGCGACTCGCCTTGAAGCTCAGCTTGCCGCCGGCCAGCACGATGACCACCAGCGTAAGCAGCGACAGTGCCTGCACGCTGATGGCGATCAGCAACGCCCAGCCCAGCGTATCGACCTGCGCGCCCATCAGGTTGAAACAGGCGTTGATCGCGCTTTCCGGGCGACCATTGGCGTACTTGGCCGCGCCCAGCGCTCGGGTGCACCAGTCCTGTGCCGAAAGGATCGCGATCAGCCAGATGGCAATGCCGATGATGAACGCGCTCGAGATTGCCACCGCCACCAGCGCCCAGGTGCGGATCGATTGGCGCATGTGGGTCATCGCAGCCACCCCTCGATCTTGGCGAGGTGCGCTTTACGGTCATCGAACCCGTTGAGCCCGCCGTTGATCTTGCGGGTGATCCCGCGGATATCGTCCGCATCGGCGAGCGTGTTCAGGTCGCGGTCCTTCCAGTATTCCAGCGCGGTGAGCAGGCCGATCGAAGGGATGGCGGCAATCTCGGGATGCCGCTCCAGATCGATCCCGATCCGCCGGCCGAACGCGCGATAGTTGGCGCGCCCGGTCAGCTGGATCGGCCCGCGCCCCTTGAAGCGCTTGCCGTCGCCCGGCTCGGTATTGCCGAGATCGGCCCGGCCTTCGTAGGCGGCGCCGCTGGCCAGTTCCTCCATGTAGCGGAACGAACCGCTTTCGTGGCAGAGCTGCGCCATGAAGTGCGCGAGGCGCTTGGCGCTGTCCATGATCCCGTAGGCCGGGAAATGGACGTTTGCCGCCAGCGCCAGCTCCTGCGCCCGGTCGGCCGTCGCGCCCAGCTTCTGGAACAACGCGGTGAAGGTGCCGCGTCCGATATCGCCATCGACTTTTACGCCGAGCGCGGCCTGCAGCTTTCTTGCATCGATGCTCATTCGCGATTGCTCCCGCGTTCGTTGTGATAGGATTCGAGATCGCGCACCCGCCCGTCGAGGGCGTCGTAGCGCGTGTCCTGGTTGACGCTGCGCTCGTCGATCCGGGCGAGCGTCACCTGCATGTTGCTCACACTCGAAACGAGCCACACCGCCATCGCAGCGACCCCCGCGCTGGCGAGTGCAGCAATGATCCCTGCGGCCCATTTGAGCGGCGCGGGGATCTCCGCCTTGCGGTATTCAGGGTGCTGCTGGGTAAACCGGACGATCGCCGCCTCCGCTATCTGTTCGGCGGCCATCCGCGATTGCGCTTCGTTGCCGAGGTCCATCATTTGCCGCCCGATTCCAGCGCGTCGAGCCGCGCTTTCAGTTGCAGCACCAGCTCGACCAGCTCGGCGTGTGAGATGCGGCTGCGCGAAAGGCGCTCGGCGTCTGCCTTCTTCTTCGGGCAGTCCTTCCAGCGCTTCGTGCGCCGGTCGAACCGCTGCAATTCGTGCTCGGGCTCGGGGGCCTCTTCGCACGCCACGCCGAGGTCGATACCCTCCGCCGCCGGATCGTCGCCGGCCGTGTAATGCCGGGTCTGATCGCCGTCGGCGTGCGTGACGATCCAGTGCTTCATGGCGTCCCTTGTCATTGCGGTGCTGCCGTTGCCGTGCCGGTGACCGAGGCGAAGCCTTGCCCCCCGGAAACCATGCGACCCACGAGCCGGAACGTTGCAGTGGCACCGTCGGTCAGGCCCGTCTTCGTCTGCGCCACGCTGACGCTGCCGGGAGAATTGACCGCCCCCTTGGGTTCGACCGTGCTGTAATAGCGGAGAGCATTGCTGCCGGTGATTTCTGCGGCAACGTCGGTCCATCCCGAATAGCCCGTGGCGCTGTACTGCCACTTCGCGGCCATCGCGGTGGTGTTCGATACCGTGCCGTTGTTCGCGGTGTAGGTAATCGGGGCGGTCAGCGCGACTTCACCGCTTGGCCCCACAGTCACCGCCAGCACTTCGGTCATCACCTGATGGGTCGTTTCATAGCCCGGATTGGTCAGCATGTTCGTGCTTGCCGGGTCTCCTGCGCTGCCACTGGCGGGTGGAGGCGCGTCGTTACGGCGCACCGCAATTTGCTTGTAGCGAGTGACGCCGCCGTATTGTGCAGAGACTGTGAGAGAACCTTGCCGGGCGGTAACATCGGTCACCGTAACGTCGCCACGCTGCGCGCTCCCCGCCGTGTTGTTGATCGTCGCTGCACAGCCGGGGTGCGACAATAAAGCATAGACAGTATTTTCGCTTACATCGGTGGTGCCCAACAGCCTTCGGAAGGAGATAACCGCTGGAAGCCCCCCAATGACGGCCCCAGTGTAGTCCGCCTCGACTTCCAGATCGAGCACATCATCGATCAGATGCTGGTTGCTCGCGGTGACATCGGCCCCGGTCTGGATGCCCGAAAGCTTCGTGTTCGCCGTGCTGTCCAGCGCAGCGAGGTTCGCCGGGTTGACCTGCGCGCCCGACTGTATGCCCGAAAGCTTCGTCCGCTCGGTTGCCTGGTACCTCTTATACGTCGTCCCATCGCTGATATCGTCGGCGGTGATCGCCGTCTTGATGGTCGTTGGCAGGGGCCGTGCAACATCGCCGCTGGAATTGAGGCCAAGGGCCGCGCGGGCCGCGTTGTCCTTTACCGTCGCAGCGGCGACACCTGCGACATTGCTGACATCGGCTGCGGTCCCCAGCGAGGTCAATATCTCGGCTTCCGTGGCAACCGCGTCGTTCGACTTCCTGATATTGGTGCCGATCTTGCCGCCTACGGTCGCCCCGGTTTCGACGCCCGAAAGCTTCGTGCGCTCGGTCGCCTGAAACCGCTTGTAGGTGGTGCCGTCGCTGATCTCGTCGGCAGTGATATTGGCCTTGATCGTGGTCGGCAGATTGCGGGCAATGTCACCGTTGGCGGCAAGCCCTGCGCTGATCCGGCCATCGGTCAATTCAGTCGGTCTGCCAGTCAGGTTCGTGCCCCATGCCGCACCTACCGTCGCGCCGCTTTCAATGCCGCCCAGCTTCGTGTTCGCCGTGGCGTCGAGATTGGCGAGGCTTTTGCCCGTGATGCGCGAGTCCGTCAGCGCGATGGAAGGCAGGTAGGCGAAGTCCGCGATCCCAGCATCGGACAGATCCAGCATGTCGACATTGCTGGTGTCCGACCGCAGGAGGTAAAGCTGCCCCGACGAGCCCGAAAGCCGCAGGTCGATGTTCCTGACATCGACGTCTTTCAGCTTCGTCCCGGTGCTGTCTTTCAGGTTGCCCGAGACGCCGCTGGTGGCACCGTCCGTCGCACCCAGCTGCGTGGTCGATGACCGGACATTGGTGACAAGGACCGTGCCCTGCGTGCCGCCAAGGGCATAAGCGCCGAGATACAGCGAATACCGCTTTGCCCCCGCAGGAACGGGAACGGTCCATTCGAACCGCGTAGGCGTATCCGTCACGAAATTGCCGGTGACAATGCCGTCTGGGCTGAGGTTCGGCAGATCGGTGAACGAGCCATTCGACAGCTCGAACCGCACGAATAGCCTCAACCGGCTGTCGGTTCGGTCGCTACCCGATGATCGTCTCGCCAGCGCGCTTACTCGCAGGGTGGGGCCTACGATCGCGCTCAGCTGGACCGGATAGGGATTCGCCTCGGAGCAGTTCGGGTTCAGGACCTTCGTCCCCGTCCCTGCGTCCATGTACTTCTGGCCGCCGACAACCACCGTAGGCGGGTAGACCGGGGTTTGCCCGTCTGCCGTCAGCCGCCAGTACGCGGTGTCGGTCGCCACCGCCGGGTTGCGGATGTCGTTATCGCCGCTTGTCGCCCCGTATTCGGTGTTCTTGACCTTGTCGTTTTCGGAGGTCTGATCGGCACCGATCTGGCTGCGCGCCATGCGGATATCGGTGATGTGGATGCCACCGACAGTACCACCCGTATTCACGCCCGCGATGGTCAGCTCGATTTCGACGGTCCCCGCCGGGAAGGTCAGGGAAAACTGATAAAGGTCGGGGCTCGTCGTCAGATGGTTGTTGGTGGCCTCGTACCCTACGGGGCGCACGTTGCTGAACGTCGTGATGGCCGCGCCATCGGCCCTGCGGCAGCGCACCGTGATCGAAATATAATTAAACGTCGTGTGGTTGTTGGCCGTACTCTTCTTCGCGCGCAGCGTGATGAAAGTAGCGCCCGGCACCGCGGGAATTCGCTGCACCGGCGATATGGTTTCCGCCGTCAGCGATCCGACGGCTATGGCGGCATATGCGACCCCCCCGTCGACAATCCGCGTACCCGCACCCGAAAATACCCAGCCCGCAGTATTCGTCTTGAAGCTGGGGTTCGAAATGGAATTGTCGCCCGAGGTCGCGTTGTTCTGCGGCCTCGTGCCGGTCACGTCCTTTACGCTGTCCCACTCCGCTTCGCGGCCCGCCTGGCCGACCATGCTGTCGAACAGGTCGTTGAGCGCCTGCTGATAACCGATCAGCTTCGTGTTGAAGGTCGCGCGGGTCACCGCCGTCGTGGTGCCGTAGGCGTTCCATGCCGGGCTCAGCGCATTGCGGTAGGTCTCCCACGCGCCCTTGGCGGTGGTGCAGGCGGCAAGCGCGGTACTGACAGCCGTTACGCCGGAGAATTGCGCCGCGCGAGCGACCAGCACCGTGTACAGCGCGTCCATCTCGCTGTTGCGGGCAACCAGCGTCTTTTTCTCGTCGGGGGTCAACTGACCATCCGAAGCGATGTTCGCGAGCGCCAGCGTATTGCCGGTGGTCGCGGTGGTGAGGTCTTGCGCCAGTATCCCGTCGACATAGGTGCCGGTCGGGGCACCCACGGTCGCGTTGTCCTGCGGCTTTGTGCCTTCGGTGTCGGTGACGTTGGGCCAGTCCGCCGTCTTGCCCGCCAGCCTTGCCAGCAGGATCGGGCCGGTGTTCCTCGGGTCGAACGCAACCGGGGTCGCCGCCTGCACGGACGCGGAATCTTCCGCCTCCCACGCATAGATCGCCGCGTTCTCTTCGCGCAGCACCAGCGCAATCCGGCCCGTGCGGCTCGGCTTCTGGCTGACCACGCGGAACGGCTTGTTCACCCACCCGCGCGGGCTGTAGGTCTGCCACACGATCGTGCCGACCTTAGCCGCCAGACCCTTCATGTTGTATTCGGCGCTGAAGGTGCCGGGGTACTGCTTGCGCTGGAGCGTCTGCTTGCACAGGCGCTGCGCACGGGCTGCATCTTCCACCACCAGCATGTCGAGCGGAAGCGTGCGCTCGATCCCGTCTTCGCTGTCCAGCGATACCGAAGGGTACGGCGCAGGCTGATAGAGCGAATTGTCGCTGGGGTCGGTGAACGTGCCGCTGATGATGTTCGGCAGGTTGGTTTCCCCGCCCATCGGGTCCCACGATCCGCCGCTCAGGATGTCGTCATCGCCGAATGTGACCGCAGGGGTCGCCAGAGTATTGGTCTTGATCAGGAACGACAGCTTGCCTTCGCTGTCGAGCAGGTCGCCCGCACAGCCGCTCAGCAGCGAGGCGACAATCGCCATCGGTGCATCTTCGGTCGAGAATGCGCCTGCCGTGCGATACCGCTTCTGTGTGCCCCCTGCGGCAAGCGCGATATCCTCGTCGCAGATATTCGCCGCCGTGATGGCGCTGTCGAAGTCGATGTACTTGGGCGGCAAGCCAGCCCCCACCGAAAGCTTGCCGTTGATCCTCCACCCCAGCAGGACGTTGAGCGACTGGATGATGGGGTTGCCGGTGCTTGCCCCCCAGGTGGACTGATCGTCCGCACGCTGGGTGCCCGAACCGCCCCGCGTGCTGTCGTAGCGCGGATCGTATTCCGGCATACCCTTGCCGATAATCGTCACGCGCCCCGGCAGGCCGCTCGCCAGCGGCGATTGCACGCCTTCGGAGTTCCCGGTGCGCTTGATGCGCAGCCGCAGATAGGCGCACCCGGTCAGGCGGCAGCTTGTGCCCCAGCGCGTCCCGCCGTTGATCGCAATCGTATTGGCCGCAGTGCCTTCAAGCCGTACGTCGACGTTCGTCAGATAGCCGACGTAGATGCCCTGAACGCCGCCAGAGACAGCCCACGCCTTGATATCGTCGAACCATATTTCATCGACCGAGCCGACCTTGTGAGCGGCGACGGGGATAATGTAGTCAATATACTCGTCATCGGTGCCGCTTGGCTCATAGTAGAGAACGTCGGCAGGCATGGCGGTGCGCGTGCCGAGCACGATCTTGCGCGCCGCCTGTGGATCGAAACGCGCCTGCAACCGGCCAAGCTGAGTTTCGGATTGCGGGGGCCTTTTGGTACTACTCAGCAAGGTGCTGGATAGCGTTGAGCCGATCAACCCACCTATCGACGCCCCCAATGGGCCGCCCACGGCAAAACCGATGGCGGTAAATGCCAGCGGGACGACAATGCGACCGACGGCCTTGAGAACCTTACCCATGGCCGACACCCCACACGGCTTGCCATTCGGAACGCCGGATCATCCGCACGCCGCCCTCGGCAGAATAGAAAGAGGCTTCGCCGCCCAGCACGATGCCAAGGCAGCTGTCTTCGACAAGCGCGATGTCCCCGCGCTGCGCAAAGGCGGGGTGGATGCGAGGAAACAGCGCGTCGAGACGATCCGCCATCGGGGTTTCCGCCAGCAGTGCCATCGCCTCGCGCTTCGTCCGATACTGCGAGCGTAGATCTGCCAGCGGGTCTTCACCCGTCACCGCAATCGCGCAGGCAGCCGCCCGCCTTGCGCAGTCGCGATCCCAGCGAAACTCGCGCGCGTTCCATTCGGCCAGTGTTTCGGCAAGGCGGTTTTCCCAATCGGGCACGCGCGTCACAGGTCGAACTCCCTGCTGCGGGGATTGTCCCGGAACTTCCAGCCTTTCGATGGGGCTGGCTGTACGCCTGCCTTGCTCGCGCCATTGGTTGAGCCGCGCATTTGCACCGGCGAAAGATCGCCAGCGTCAAATTCGGTTTGGTGCTGGTACGTCAGGCCGGAGCCCTCGCTGGTCGCGGCCTGATAATTTTCGATGCTCGCAACGATCATTTGCTCGTCGGCAGTGGTCTCCACCGCCAGATTGACCAGGTATCCGCTGTAATAGGAGTGGATCGGCAGCGGCGTGAACGTGATCGGCTGCCCGCCTTCACCATAGGTCGCGGGCTCCAGCAGCCGGAACCACAGCCGCGCCTCGCGCTTGCGCCACTTCGCCTTGTCCTCGACGATGGAAAGCAGGCCGTCTTCTATCGGCAGGCCCGAAAGCCGCGCGGTGACCGTCTCCGAACCCTTTTCCGAATGGCCCACGTCGCCCACATCGACCAGCTCGCTCGGGATCGCGACGAAGGTGTACCCGTCGAGGTCTACGTCGCCCGTCTCGGATGCACCGATGGCGATGTCCTGCACGCCGGAGACCGCACGCACCGGATCGCCCACGATGTCCATCCACGCGAACCACTGAACGTAGACGATTTCCTGCCCGAGAGCGGCGAGAGTGGCGGCGTCCATCAGTACGCCTCCCGCGCTTCGAAGCTGAAGCCTTCCTGCAACCGCGCGAGATTGAGGCCGAGAGCGGGCGAGTTCTGCGGCAGGTGGGCCAGCAGGTACGGGCGCTTCGTCGTGATGATCGTGTTATCCGCCACCGTGCCGCGCAGCTGCGCGTGAAAGGCGAGCGGGGCGATCCCGCTTGCGTCTGAGGTTACGTCGGCATCCAGCATGATCAGCTGGTCGCCCACCGTCACGTAATCGCCCGCCTCCAGAATGGTGGTCGAGACCGGCCAGCCATCGGTTTCGAGCGAGTACCCCGAACCCGCACCGCGCGCGCGCACCGTGAAGGTTCCTGCGTGCTGGTCGTCCGCCGAGACGGGCAACCTGAACGTGTTGGTCGTCCCGCGCAGGCGACCGAAGAACAGGCGCCAGCGGCGCGCGTCTTCGCGCGACATGCGTGCGGTGGTGACCGTCGCCAGATGCCACGAATAACCGAGGTCGATCGCCTGCCGCGCGCCGGTCAGCTCCGAAGGGTTGCTCCACGCCGCCACGATCGGCTGCAGCAAGGGATCACCGTCGTGCCTTGCGGGGGAAGGGTACGCGATCAGGGCCATCAGCCAGTCGCCCCACCCGGCATGATCGGACGCGCGGCATCCCGGCGCGCCTTGGCGGCCGCCGTGTTCACCATCGGGGGTGCCATCGCTTCATTGATGCGGATCGTCTGCCCGGCAGCCTTTTGCAGCAGATCGGCTTCAAGCCCGGGGCCGAGGTTGATGTCCACAATGCTCTTGGAGACACCCTCCGCAGCCACAGGGCGTTCGCCCTTGCGCACGTCGAAGATTTCGTTCTGGCTGACCCGCGCCACGGGCGTACCGTTCAGCGAAAGGATGTTCTGGTCGATCCCCGCGAAGCCGCGAATGCGGAAACTGCCGCCGCTGGCGAAGCCGGTCAGCGAGTTGTTCATACCGCCGCCGCCGCCGGAGTTGCGGACCGCGTGCCCGCCGCCACCGCTACTGCCGCCGCCACCGCCACCGTCGCCATGCAGTGAATTGTTCATCCCGCCGCCCAGCGCCGAGGCGCCGATATTGAACAGGCTGCCGAGGAAGCCGGCGATGCCGCCGCCGCTGTTCTGGCCGCTGACCATATTGGCAAGGGCGTCAGCCAGCCTGTCGAGCACCTTGGCCAGCGCATCGAAACTCGACTGGCGAAGACGATCCTTGAACCAGTCCCAGAAACTGCCGTTCATCGCGGCGTAGAGACCGCCCCGCATGGCATCGCGGTATGATCCCTGCAGGTAGGCCTGCGACCGATCTGCGGCTTCGCGTTGAGCCTGCTCCATCGCGTCGGCGGGGCTCAGGTTCTCGTACTGCTGGAGGTCGAGCGAGCGTGCACGAATCCGCTCCTGCTCTCGCAGGCGGTCGGCCATCGTGCGATCGCCGCGGAGCTCGGCGAGTTCGATATCGTGCGCGGCACGCTGGTCGGCGAGGCGGCGTCCCACCGCGTCCGCCCGCGCTTCCTCCAGCGCGGCAAGGTTTCGTGCCGCCTCTGCCTCCGCCTCGGCCAGCGACAGGCCGTCACGCTGGAGCGCGGCAATCCGGTCTTCCAGATACTCTTCGTTTTCGAGCATGCGCTGGTGCGCGTAATCCTCCCGGACACGGGCCAGTTCGATGTCCAGGCTGCGCTGGCTTGCCGCCTGCTCGCGGGCCTGCGCCTCGGCGCGCGCCTCATCCAGCTCGGCCATGTCGTTCTTCGCGGCAACCCGCGCATCGTCGAGCGAAAGGCCTGCGCGCTCGTACTGCTCGATCGTCCGCAGCATGTCGCGCTGACGCTCCAGCGCGCGCAGAGCGTCTTCGTCGCCCCGCTCGCGCGCAACGGCAATGTCGTGATCCAGCGCGAGCAGTTCGCGCCGCTCGGCCAGTTCCGCCGCAGTGGGGCCGGTCGCCCCGCGGCCACCCCCGCGTGAGGTTTTCGGTTTGGGGGTGGCAGTCGGCGTGCGGCGCCAAGGTTCGGGATCCTTGTAATCGCCCGCACCGATCAGATCGCTGGTACGGACCATCCCGCCACCCAGCGTCTTCGTTACCTCCGGCACGGCCTCGCCCTTGACGGCGGCATTGGCCCGCACCGCACGCGCTTCCATCAGACCCAGCTTGACCAGCGTGCCTTCGATCCAGCTCCACAGGTTCTGGAAGATCGGGAACAGGTCGTTGATCACGCGGGCGACCATGTCGCCGGCAGCTTCCCACGCACCCGCCCAGTCGCCAGACAGCAGGTTGGCGGTGATCTCCACCATCCCGCTGATCCAGTCGACCAGCGCAGTGATCAGGTTGATCAGCGTGCTGAAAGCAACGACCACCGCAGAGCCCGCAATGGTCACCAGCGCTTCCACCAGGTCGCCCAGCAGGCCGATGATAATGCCGAGGACATGGGCGAGCTTGCTCTGCGAGAAGTCGTCGAACGCCGCCCGGGCGCGCGCCACGGCATCGCTCACGGCATCGAACAGCCGGGCAAGGCTCGGGCCCAGCGTCTCTTTCGCGACCTGCCAGACGTTCTTCAGCCCGTCGACGATGCGGTCGGCGAACAGCAGGATCAGGCCGATGACTGCGGCGATTGGCCCGGTCAAGCCGAGAAACCCGATGCCGAGCCTGCCGAGGAGCGGCAACAGATGCGCGCCGAGTTCGACCGCGAACTTGCCGCCCACAACCATCAGGGTGCCGAGCGGGTTGATCAGCGCGGACAGCGCGAGGAACACAGGGCCCAGCCCTGCAAGGAACAGCGGCAACACCATCACCGCCAGCCCCATCAGCAATTGCAGCACCGGGCCCAGCGCCGCCGCGATTCCCAGCGCGATCACGCCGAACTTGAACAGCATGGGGTTCGCGCGCGCGAAGCCTTCGACGAAGCCGGTTACCTTTTCGATCGCCGCGGCCATCCAGTCGATGATGCCCGTCGCCGCGATAGCCTGCATCAGCCGGTCGAACGCGATACCGAGGTTCTTCAGCGAATCCTGCAGCCGTATCCAGCGCTCGATATCCTCGTCGCTGAAGACGTTGGCCTGCCTGCCCAGCTCGTCGAACTTGCGCCCGTTTTCGGCCAGCAGCGGGATCAACGCGGATCCTTCGTCGGCAATCGCCTCCAGGAAGAATACCATCTCCTGTTGGTCGACATTCGCCTTGCGCAGCGTGTTGTAGTAAAGCTGCAGCGCATCGGGGCCGCTCAGCCCGCGGAACATCTCGGCGGTGACCCCGGCGGCCTTTGCCGGGCCGTTGAAGAAATCGGCCAGTTCGCCCTGTCCGGTCGAGAGGTAATCGCCGACCTTGTCCATCGTGTCCTTGGCGATGTCGGCGAATTTCTCCATCGACATGCCGACTTCCATCTGCGCCGCGTGCGCGCGCCGCTGGAAGCTCTCCAGGCCATCGCCCGCGATGCCTGCGGCGGTGCGGATTTCCTTGGCGTCATTCGCGAACATCACCGCACGCGCGGTGAACGCTGCCCCCATGCCCGCAATCGGCAGGGTCAACCCCTTCGTGAGCCTGTCGCCGATCGAGGCGAAATCGCTGGCCATCTGACGGCCGCGTTCGATCAGGTCCGAAAAGCCCCTGTCGATCGTCCGTTGGCCGCGCTCGAAATCGTCGAGGTCCCACGTCAGCGATGCGCGCAGGTCTGCAATCAGGTTCGGGCCTGCCATTCACGCGCTCCAATGGGTGGTGCCCCGCGCAGCAATGCCGCGCAGGGTGATTTCTGTTTCAAACGGTCGCTTGCGGCTCAGCGCCGCAGGTTCAGTCTTTCAGCCGGATGCCGATCCGGTGGTATCGATTGCTCTTGATGTTCCCGAGGCCGAAGCGGGTCAGCTGCCTCGAAAACTGCACCATCGACATCGCTTCGATGTCGCGCTCGTCGCACCATTCGCCGTAATCGGCGTACAGCGCCATGGTCTCTTCACGCGCGCCTGCGATCAACTCGCACCGCGCGCCCATCCAGCGTTTCAGGTCCGCGCTCACATCGTCGGGGCTGTACCCCAGCTGCGGCAGCTTTTCGGTCCGGCAGTCCGGCAGGCCCAGCTGTTCCCACAGGCCCCGCGCGGTCTTGCGCCCGTAGACGTACCGGGCTTCGCGTACGAGGCCCAGTTTCACCCGCATCCGGTCGATATCGTCCGGCGCATCCAGCGGCAGCGGGTCGTCCGCATCCTCCGCCGTATCGTTCGCCGCCATCATATAGGCACCCGTCTGCCGCAGTGTCGGCAGCACTTCCTGCGTCACCCATTTGCGGAACCGCTTCGCCTCCGGCTTGCGGCTGCGGAAGATCAGCGCGTAGACGCCGCTCTCCGAAACGACGAGTTGGGACTGTTCCCTTCCAATGGCGTCATTAATAGTGACGTCATCTCGCTCATCATCGTCCAAGGTAGAAGTGGCTTGACGATGATTGCCAATACCGAGGCAGCCGCAAACGTCCTGTGCTACAAACCAAGGTGCGCCTTCGCGCTCCATCACGCGGACCGACTTGTCCTCGAACCCGAAGCTGAGCGCGTTCATACCACACCTCGCGCCGTGTAGACCGACAGGAGGCATCTCACGTCCTCCAGCGAGGTTTCAACTCCGGCCAAGGCCATGGCGAACGTAACAGGAAGGTCTTCCATGTTGCGCATCATCCAGACCTGCGCTGCAATTTCCTCGATCCGCAGCCTCACGCTGCCGATCATGTCGATCGGGCGGGCGAGAGAAATTTCCTGTAAAAATCCCGTTGGCGGAGCGTCTAGCGGGACGCTAACGGTAAACTCAGCCTGACGCATGGGTCATCTCCATTGCCGATGGTTAGGCCCGGTGTCGGAAGTTGCTGCTTCCGCCCGGGCCGTTTTGCTGATAACAGATATTCTTATGTCGTCAATAACTGATAACAAAAAACAGCGGGCCCGCGGACGTCCCAGGGTCGACTCTACCCTTGTCGGCGTCCGGCTTCCTCCGGATCAAATCGCTTCACTCGATCTTTGGCGCTCTCAGCAGTCAGATAATCCGAGCCGCCCCGAAGCCATCCGCCGCATTCTGACCGACTATCTGGGTTAGGGGACCGGCAACATCCGGCTGTTCACAGCGGCTGCCTGAACTTCAATCAGGTACACGAACAGCGGTATGCTCACCCAACCGACGCAAAGAACGGCTAGTGCAGATGGCTTGAACAGCCCGTCTTCGTTGCGGAGATGCGGCGAATGGCTCAGCTCCATCAACTTTACCGCCAACATAACGCACGCCAGCCAACCCAGTATCTGCAGCATTTCCGTCTCCCCTGTTTGAATTGCGAAGCCTACCTCCGTTGTCGCCGCTCGGCCACCATGTTCATCGCCTTCAGCGTGGCGACCACTGCACGCGCATTGTCGCGCACCTCGCGCTCGGTCTCTTCGCGCGGCGGCTCTTTCCGCACCTTGCCCGAGATATCGTCGAAGCTCGGGAAACTGGCCGGGGCGTGGAAAGAGAAGTAGGTCAGGTGCGCCGTCAGCCACCCGACCTGTGCCAGCACTTCGTGCTCGCGGTCGCGGCGGCGGCGGTGCGCCTGTATCGCTAGGATCGTGCTCCGCGGGGTTTGCCGCCAGAACGCTTCGGCTTGCTGGCCGGCTTCGCACCAGAGCCGGAAGACTTCGTCCCAGTCCCAGCCTGTTGCACCCGGCGCTGCTGACGATTGCCCACCGGCGCCGGTGCGTTTCCCAGCTCGCCTTCGTCGATCTCTGGAACATCGAGCCCTTGCAGGGCATCGATCACGGCGCCGAACAGCGCCTGCCGCGCCTCGACGCCATGCTTGCCCATCGCCAGATCGACGACAAACGCCTGGGTGATGTCGGGATGGTTTACCTTCAGCCCGCCGTAAACCAGCGCGCACATGTGCCGCAGTTGCGGGTTCTGACCCGTCTGGAGCGCGAGCGCGAGCTGCGGTGCCCAGTCCAGCATCGACTGGTTCAACGCGCCCTCCGCCTCCAGCAGCGCCATATTGTCGATCGTCAGCCGGTAGGCCGAGCCCTGGAACAGGAACTCGGCCTCGCCGGAGAATTGAGCGGCCGTGTTCATTACGCGCTCGCCGCCTGCGTGATCGGGCCCGGGCGACCGGTCAGTGTGGCTTCGCGCAGATTGCCGAGCGAGCCGTCATCGGGCACGTAGGTCTTCAGGAAGATCGTACCCGTGCCTTCCTGCGTGGTGCCATCCTCTTCGACCACGACGGCCTTGAACGCGCGCTTTTCCTTGCTGGCAAGATGCTCGCGGATCAGCAGGTCGGTTGCACTGCCGGGCTCGTACTTGATCGTGGCGGTGATGTCCGGCCACTCGCCCATGCTGGGCTTGAATTCCTTGGTGCCGCCGCTGTCCTGGTCGGTTGTCTCGGTTTCCTCGACCTGCAGCTGCGGCATGTTGAGCTTCCGCAGCCCCAGCACCTTGGTCAGCACATCGGAATCATTGGTCAGGTGGAGCTCGATCCCACCGGTATTTACGACGCCATCGCCTTCGGCCATGTCGAATTCCTTTCAGTTCAGGTTGTGGTCGTGATTTCCATGTCGAGGATTCGACGGTGGATGGTCAGGTCGCCCAGCGTCTCGACGCCGCCGTTGCGATGCGCGAACACGTAGCCGCGCTGAAACCGCACGCCCGCGATGCTCGCCGCAGGCTTGCTTTCCAGTTCGTCGATGATCGCTTCGGTCAGCAGCAGGGTGCTGTCTGCCGACAGTCCGAATACCTCGAACCGATAGAGCCCCTTTCGCGTCGCGCCCGTGCCGTCCTGATCGTAGATCGGACCGGGTGAAACCAGCGTCTGCACCACCGCCGGGAAACTGGCAGGATCGTTGCTCTTGCGCTCGCCGATATCGATCGCCGCTTCGCCACCAACCGTGCCGGCCAGATCGGATACGGCCTCCGCTGCGCGAAGCCGCTGCCGCAGCGCGAACTCCGGCACGCCGTCCATCCTACAAGGCCCTGGTCATGTCCTCGCCGATGCGCTTTCCCAGCGCCTCGAAGACGAGGTCGATATTGCGATAGATCGCCGGGCCGAGAAACGGCTCCGCGCGCTGCTTGACCGTGCCGAACTCGGCAAAATGCCCCCAGAATACGCCGTCGCCGCCCGCATCGAGCACGCCGACCGACACGCTTTGCCCGTCGGTCTCGCCGGTGAACTCGAAGGTCGGCGCGACGAGGATGCTCGCCGCCAGGCGACCGCTGCGCTTCGGTGCAAGGCGGCGTGCATCTTCGGCCACCGGCTCCAGTATCTGTGCCGCGTGCTCTCCGATCCGGCGATCGTTCACGGGACGGATCGCATCTGCGAGCCGCTTACGGGCATCGTCGATCCCGTCGAGCGCGAAACCGATCATCAGCCTTCGGGTGCAGTGACCTTCGTGGATGCCTTTACGGCGGGTGCGGAATTGTCCTCGACCAGCTTCACCACGCCCCCGGCGATGTCGCCGGCGGGGCGGGGGTGAACGTACTTGTCGCCCTTCGCCTTGCGGAACGTCTCGCCGTGGGTGTTCTCATGCGCGCGCAGCGCCTCGACCCGCACATTGCGAGGATCCTTGTTCGCGTTTTTCGTCTCAGCCACGATCAGCTTCTCCTAACCAGTGTGATGTCGATTTCGCCGCGGCCCCACGGGGCCGTGCCAGCGACGTTCCACGTTGCGCCGTCCAGTTCTGCGATATGCCCGGCCGTCACCGCGCGCGTGCCTGCGGTCGCGAGAACGCGAGCGGTCGCGGTGACCTCCGAACTCTCCGCCGCGGCCTGACGCCGCTCCATGCCCTTGCCGTAATTGACCCAGGCCAACGCGCGCGCGATCGTCGCGCCGGGCCCGGGCGTCATCTCGCCCGTGTCGCTCTTGCTCGGTCCGTTCGACCGGAACACGATCCTGCGGTCGCGCATGCCTGCAGGTGTCATCGTCATCTCAGATCACCGGCATCCGGTACGGGCTGCACAGCGCCATCACGCCGAGCGGCACTTCGCCCCCCGCCGTGCCGGAAACAACCGCATCGCGGTTCATGAACAGATGGCCCAGCATCAGCCTGACGGCCGAGAGCAGGGCAGGCGGTGCCGCTCCCTCGCCATATCCGGCGGTGAAGGTGATCGTCACGTCACCCGCCACGCTGCTCGGCCATTCGCTACCGACCTTGGGCAGAACGCGGCCATCCAGCTTCACCCGGAAATCGTCCGCCGTGCCCGTCACCTCTTCGCCGTCGCTGGCGCGCCAGCTGATCGCGGTGATTGCGGTCACCGGGCGGATCGAAAGCCGCACGGCATCGCCCACTCGCGAGGGCAGGCCCTCGGCCTGCCAGGTCAGCCCCGTAGTCGCGCCCAGCTTGGTGCCGCAATACCGCTCGACATACTCGATCGCCGCATCGCGCAGCGCCCCGATCAGCCCGTCGAACTCGGTAATCTCGGCATCCAGCTGCAAGTGCGCCTTGCATGCGTCGAGCGAAAGGATGGCGTCCCCATACCCTTCCGGCATGGGAACATGACCAAGCTCGAACAGCATGAAGGCGCGCCTGCAGGGTCTGTTGGTTTAGACGATTTCGGCGACGCTGGCGGCGTCGCTGTCGCTCGCCTTGCCGTATCGTGGATCGAAACCGAGCAGCAGACCCGAGGAGTCTGAGCTGGCAGTAGCCACTGTCATCGAAAGCCGGGCGTGGGTGAACCCGTTATTGATGTCGAGCTCGTTGGCGAACAGGTCGATCACGGCCTGCTGGTCGCTTTCATCGGTGCCAGCCTGTGTCAGCTGCGTGATCGCCTTGCCGTCGATGTCCTTCGCGCCGGTGCCGGAACCATCGCTCGCCTGCTCAAGCTTGGCATCAAGCGTGGCGGCGGAGCCGAGAGTGCCCGCAGCGATGATCGCCATCAGCGCACCCCACTGGCTCATATCGACCCATCCGGTAGTGACAGTGCCGGCGGTGTTGAGATCGGGATCGATCACGCCGACCACGGCGGCCCGATCCGAGGGCTTCAGATTACCATTCATGTGTGTTCTCCTCGTTACGGAGCCGGGCTCGCCCGCCTCTCTCACGGCCTCGCGTGGCGAGGTCGAGAGAGAGGGCGGCAGTGATTTGCCGCCCTCCGGATTGCGCTATGCGCGGTTGGCGATCGCCACGAAGTGCGACTTGGTCGCCGCGCTGTTCGGCATCTCCACCGGCGCCGAAAGCACCGGCTGCCCGCCGATCCGGAAGATCCAGCGGAACGCACGAACATTGTAATCGAAGAACAGATGGATGCTCTCCGCGAAGCTGACGCCGTTGGCCTTGCGGAACGCCTCGTATCCGTTCGGATTGACGAACTGCAGATCGCCCTTGTCGCCCACCGTGTTGGCATGATCGGTGAAAATGATCGGACGACCGAGCAGCACGCCACCGGGCGAGACCGCATAGTTCGGCTGCCACAGGGGCTGGCCCAGATCGCTCTTCAGGTCCATCAGCTGCGGCAGGACATCGCTGTTAGTCAGCCACACCGCATTCATGGGATCGATCATCCGCGCGAAGGACTTGCTGACGTTCTTGGCGACGACCGTATCCGCCGCCTGGCCGCTTTCCTTGGCGACCGTGATCAGCGCATCGGAAGCAAGCCAACCCAGCGGCATGCCGACGCCATCACCGCGCATGAACGCGTCCACCGCCTTCCACCGGATGGCAGCAGGTGCCTTGCGCTGAAGATAGGCGGTCAGGCGCGGGGCGTCCTCCAGCAGTTCTTCGCTCGCGTTCACGAAGGCGTAGACTTCCTCGACCTTCGTCTCGCGAGGCTCCAGCGCCAGCTTGCTGGCGGTCATCTTGTCCGCCTCTTTGCGCCAGTATGCCTGCACACCGTTGGTCCCCCACGGGGTCGTCTCGTCGCCAAGGCCGACCACGCGGTTCTTGCTGGTGGGTTCCGGCGCGATCAGGTTCATGATCGCATCGGTCTCACCGAAGACGAGATCGACGATCTCTTCCCGGTATTCTGCGGGCACGAGATAGCTGCCTGCCTCGTCGCCCTGTTCGGTGTGGACATTCGCCGGGGCCGACAGGCGATCATCGACACGGAACGACTGACCTGCAGCCGGGTTCGCGCAGCGTACCGCCTGCGCAAACTCGCCGAGGCTGGCGAAACCATCGTTCGAAGGGGCGGGATTGCGAGGGCTCGCCGGCACACTCACCGCGGGCGCTGTCGTGGCACCCGTCGACGGAGCGGGCGACGGAGCGCCGAGACCTGCCATCGTATTCGACAGTTCCTCGGCCTGCGTGATCTGCTGTTGCAGCCGGTTGAGGGTCGCTTGGTCTTCGTTCTGCGAAGCCTGCTCATCCTCAGTAAGGTCACGATCCTCTTCGATCGCAGTCTGCAACCGCTGTTCCATGCGGGCGCCCGTTTCACGCGCCTGCTGTCGCATCAGGGCAATATTCATGTCATTCTCCTGGTGTGCCCAAGGGCGCGTGCGCCCATGAAAAAGGGCGCCCGAAGGCACCCACTCGATCCCCGCAAAATCGCGGAAAATTCTAGATTGAGGCGATTTGCCCCTGCAGCGCTGCACGGCGGCGCATCAGATCGAGCCGCGCGCGGCTCGATCCGTATTTCGCAACAACCTCGCGCAGGCTCATCACCCCATCGGTTACGCCCAGCGCCGCAGCCCGCTTGGCAAGAAAGGTTTTCCCCTTGCCATGCATCTCCGGCACTTTCGATTTGTCGATCCCGCGCCCGCGCGCGATCGCCGCGACGAAGTCTTCGTTCAGTTCGTCGACCTGCGCCTGAATTTCTTCGCGATCTTCGTCTGATAGCGGCGCATATGGATGGCCCGCGATCTTCTGCGGATCGCTCGCGATCAGGGTGGTCTTCATCCCGATCTTTTCTTCGAACCCACTCATATCGACATGGCCGCTACGCACGCCAACCGAGCCGACCTCACCACTGGGCGTCGCGTAGAAGGCACTTGCCTGCGTCGCGATCCAATGCGCTGCGCTGAAGGCGTACTTGTCCGCGACCGCTATCACCGGCTTGGCCTGCCGTGCCTCGAACACCGCGTCGCCCGCTTCCTGCGTCCCGTAGACGAGCCCACCGGGCGAGCGGATTCGAAGCACGATCGCGCCCACCTTTTGATCGGCAGCCGCCTCGCGGATCACGTCGGCAAAGGTTTCGGTCGCCGTGCCGCCCCAGTAGATGCCGTTGGGCGACAGCGCTCCGAACAGCGGCAGCACCAGTACTCCCCCTTCGCGCACGGGGTCTGGTGCCTTTTGCGCGGCCTGCGGTGCGCTGCCACCCATGAAGGCTCGAAGACCTTCTGGCACGATGCGTTCGCTCAGGTCTTGCTGCATCAGCGTCGCCAAGGCGTCGGGATGCATCGCCCATAACGTCCGGGCGCTGATCGGTTCGCGCATCAGTCGGTCTCCGCTTCGTTTTCGATGGGGAAGAGGTCGTTCACCACTTCCGGTTCAATGCCCGCCTCGATCAACCACTTACGAATGACGGGGGCGGCCTGCTGGTCCTGCGGTGCAGTCTCCCCGCCTGTCGCGGAATCTGCCGCACGGTTGCTGTTGAGCGGCTGCCGCGGATCATCTGCCCACGGCTCTTCGATGCGCGGAAGATTGAAGACCTTCACGCGCAGCTCGTTCACCGAATGGGTCGATGATGTACGCGCCAGCACCGCGTTGCGATGCTGGGTCGAGCTGTCGCCGCGCAGCAGCCCGTCGAGGTTCAGCTTGAACCTCCAGCGGGCTCGCTGCTCGGGCGTCATCAGACGCTGCGCGACGGCCTGCTCGATGCGCCGCGCCCACGGGCGGATGCAATATTTTACCAGGTCGATAGCTTCCTGTTCGTGATTGGCCTTCGCGCCACTCTCTTCGCCCACGATAGATTTCGGGATATGCCAGTAACGCGCCATCTCCAGCGTACGCTGGCGGATAAGTTCGACCATCTGCGCGTCGGTATTGTTCGACGAAACGTCTTTGTACGTCAGCCCCTGCTCGAACACCGGCACCTTGCCGCTACGAAGCCTGTCCATCGCGTCTTTGAGTTTCGCAATAGCCTCTTCGGTCAGTGCCTGTTCGGTCTGAAGAACGCCGCCCAGACGAGCACCGTTCTTGAAAAAGTCGCGGCCTTGCTGTTCCAGCGCGAGAGCGAAGTCGATCGACCCCTTGGCCATCTTCCACGGCGTCAGCGGCCGCGCGCAGCTATCGGCCAAGCCGTCGATCCAGAACACATCGCCGGGGCGCAGAATGCGCTCGGCACCGTACTCCGGCAGGTAATGAATCACGAAGCCACGCTCGTACCAGTCCACTTTGGTCCGCAACGGCTCCAGCGGCCATATCTGCGCTCCGCCGATTCCTGCCACCGGCTCTGCAAAGGCTATCCCTCCCAGCGCGGCGCGGAACAGTAGTGAGCTCCAGAAGCCATCCGGCGTCTGCAACGGGTTAGGTGAATTGCACAACAGATCTGCAAGCGGGGCATCGGGATCGTGCTCACCGTCTGGCCCGATCATCTCGCGCGGCAGACTGCCGCCAATCACCGCGATCAGCGAGGTGCAGAAGAACACGGCGGAAAGCTTCGCCGCTTCGTCTGCATTCTCAGCGCTGATGCCTCCGAATGGCATCCACCCCCCTTCGCCAAAAGGACTGACACTGACGTTTTCCGGTGCGCTCGCCGCCGCCGCCGCTGCCGCAGGACTTATCGCACGATGCAGCATAGCACCTGCCGAGCGGGTCAGATCACCAAGGCTGGCCATCAGACGACCACCAACCCGCGCTGCTCATAAACCGACGCGGTGCTTCCGCCCGCCTCCGGGTTCAGCTCGAGCAATTTGGTTGCGTTCATGCCTGCCATCAGCGGGTCGATCTTGGCGTCGCCGGAGGAATATTTCACCAGCATCACCGATTGTCGCCCCACCTCTTCCTTTGCGTTCGAGACACACCAGGCCATCATCGGCGATCCATCGTGGACCGCCTGGCCGAACTTCAGTTTGCGGGCGAGGCCCACGATGGCAGACATCAGCCGGAAACCTTGCGACAGGCCCACCAGCTGCTCTGCTTCGATTCCTATGTTGACCAGCTCGTCGGTCAGGTCGCTGACCCCCTGCGGGTCGAGACCGATGGCGCCACGTTCCGGCAGCAGGCCGCTATCCTTCACCTCGCGAACGATCTCGACGATCTCTGCGATATCCTGCGGCAGCTCGTATTCATCGTCGGTGGGCGGGGCGTCCTTGCAGATGACAAGGTCGCCATTCTGCTCGAAATCCCTAAGCAGCGGAGCGATCTGCTTGCGCCGCTCCAGCACTTCGGGCCAAGCCCACGCCCTGAACGTGTACAGCCAGCGATTCGTCCCTCGCTCGCGGCCCGCGACGCACACTCCGTAAAGATCGTCCATTCCGCCGCCGTCGATGCCGACCACCAGCACTTCGCAGCGTTCGATCAGCGTCTGCAGCGTCAATGTCCGGTCCGCTGCCGCGTCCCAGTAATCGCCGCCGCGCCACCGGTCGCGCCGGAGCCGCAGCCCGATCTCGACATTCAAGTGCTTGGCGAGGAAGATTTGCAGGTCTTCCCCGTCGCCGCGCGCGGCTTTGGTCAACTCGCTTTCAAGGTACGTGGTCGAAACCGAGCGTCCCAGATGGGGGTTCGTGACGTGGAAATTCTTCGGGTCGAGGTAAGCCTCGGCCTCCAGCATCTCCTCCGGCCATTCGTACAACACGCCGAGGGTCTCCGGGTCGGCAATTTCCCCGTCCCGCACATCGCGGAAATATTCCAGTTCGCTCTTGAACACGCCCGCCGGCGGCTCGTCGCTATGCGTCGTGACGAACAGCACGAAGCCTTCCGGTCGCGCTGCCAGTCCGCCGAGCGCCTCTCGCAGCATCGCCGCGCTTTTCGGACGCTTGCCGAACAGCCACAATTCTTCGACCAGCACCATGCCGGCCTTCTTGCCCGCCGCCGTGTCGCTGTCCGCAGCGACCACCTTCAGCGTTGCGCCGGTCACCCGGTGTTTGATCGTCCGCCGATTCTCGATCACGTGCAGTAACGCACTCAGTTCCGGATCCGCACGGATCATCCCGACCGCCGGTTCGAAGCTGTTTCCCGCCACCTCGATCGTCGGGGCGAGGATCATCAACTCGGCGTTGTGCCGCCAGTTGACGATCAGCGCCGTCAGCATCACCCCGGCGGCGATCGTCGACTTGCCGTTCTTCTTGCTGATCAGCAGCATGAAGCGGCGGATCAACCGGCGCCCGGTCCTAGGATCCTCCGCGCCGAATATCGCGGCGACCAGGTCGAGCACGTCCTGGTCGACGATCTCGCCCAGCGTCGGCCAGCTGCCGTCGTCCTTGCGCGGCAGGTCGGTAACCTGCAGGCTGCAGAACACGCCCATCGCGTCCGCCGCCTTGTCCGCGAACAGCGGAGCGATCGGCACCAGGCTGTCGCCTGCAACGATCCTTTCCCGCCAGTCGATACAGGCGGTCGACCACTTCATGGCGGCGCGCTCAGTTCACCTGATGCGGGGCAGGGCGGGGCGAGAACTTTCCTTCGATCTTCGCCGCGTCCTCGAACCGCTGCGCCTTCACGCCCTTGGCCGGTTCCTTGGCCTTGGGCTCGCGGCGATCCTTGATCACCTGCGAGGCGCGCCGCGCATTGCGGACATCATCGCACCGATCGAGCAGCGCCTTCGTCGCGCTGGTCGATCCGGCCTGCGACTGCTCCCACAATTTTGCGAGCTGCGCGGCCTCGACCTTGTCGAGCATCGCGTCGCGCTGCTGGACCTCTGAAAAATAATGCTTCCGCAGCGTTGGCTGCGTGATGCCAAGCGCGGCGGCGACCTGTTTCACATCGCGGCCCATCGCGAACAACATACTGACACGCTTGGCTTTTTCCTCGGTGCGGACATGCTCTGGCCGTCCACGCTTGGCTTCACGGATGATCAGCGGATCGCCGAACAGGTCGACATCCCCCGAATTCTCACGCTCACCCAAAAAAAATCTCCGAATGGGAGGAACGGCGGTGTGCGGGCCGCTGGACCTCTGAACTTTCGACCACCCCCCTATGGTTTCGCGAGGGCTCGCTTCGCCCGCGCCTTGGCCGTCTTCGCGTTGTGGCACGGCCAGCACATCAGCATGATGTTGTTCGGATCGAGGTCCGCGCCGCCATCTTTCCGCTCGACGATGTGGTCGCCGATGATCCGCCCGCCAGCACCGCAGCGCTCGCAGAATGCGCCGCGCTCTTTCTTGAGCCTGCGCATCAACCCGCGCCACTCGGCGGACTGGTAGAAACGTTCCGCCCGCTTCGGCAGCGCGCGCAGATTTGGCTTGGGCGGAGCGAGGCGCGGCCGCAGCATCTTCAGGCCTGGCACGCGATCGCTCCCATAATGCGAAGAGGGCGCCCCGACCCGCACCAGGTCGAGAGCGCCCATCCATGGCAGGCCTGCCGCAAGAGTATCCGACGAAGAGGGGAGGGGGCTCCTGACCGTACGCCAGCGCCAAGCCTATCTCCTGAGTAGGCTATTTCGGCTGCACAAACGAAGTACGATATTTGCTGCACACTTTTTGTGTGCACTTGACTTTTCGCAACGCCAGCGCGGCTGCGGCCTAGACCTGCACACTTTCGCGCGCACCGTCGCGCTGTCGTGACGAGGGTGCACACGCAAGCCATCAATCGCGCGCCCGATCCACCCCCGCCAGCGCCAGCGCACGCGCACGCCGCACCGGCCATCCGTTCAACCGGCACAGGATCACGGCGAGCCCGCGTGCGTACCGGTCGGCCAGCGCCCGCGGCGTCCGATCGCTCTTCGCCCACCGCCTGATCTTCGACCACGGCACGCACGCCTCGCCCTTGTGCAGCCGCGCGCTGGCCATCCACACCACCTGCCGGTCGAGCGGGTCGTCGAGCCAGTCGAGCCACGCGGTCACCGCATCGCGCTGCCCCACCTCCGCCACGTCGAGAGGCGTACGCGGAGCCCGCTCGCGCCCCACGCCGTCGGCACCCTCACCGCCATAGTCCCCCGCGGCGGCGGAGCGTTGCATCAGGTGCCACGGCGCATCGCCTGCGAACGGCCAGCCACCTTCACCCGGGCTGCGCCACCACAACGCATGGCAATCGATCAGCGCATCCTCGACCTCCGCCAGCGTCGCCGGAACCGCCTTCACACCTGTTTTGACCATGATCCACTTCCTTCGTTAATTCTTCAAAGAGGGACTAAGGGACTATTGTTCTCTATTCCCCCTCATGTGCGCAGGCGCAGATGGAGCTTAACCGCATCCCACCGTCCCTACCGTCCCCTACCGTCCCTGAATGGCTGTTTTCTGCGGCTTTAATGGAGGGACCATGGAGGGACTAAGGGACGGTAAACCCGTCATTCCATCGACTGCCTCAATCATTCCCGATCAGTCCATCGCATCCGCCGATTAAAGCCAGCAGCATCCGTGCCCCGAAAGTCCCTTTGTCCCCGCACCGTCCCTGCCTCACGTCCCCGCATCAGAAGTCGTCCGGCAGTCCGTCGATCGGGCGGGCATCGCCGTCACCCGAGGGGCCGTCGCGGCGCTGGGGCGATGCCTCGCCATCCAGCTCGGCAGGCGTCTTCAGCCGGATGCCGAAACGCCACTTGTTCCCCATCGTCTTGCGGTTGGGATGCTGGCGCTCGTCGAGCTGCGTGCCGAACGCGCGCTGACCGGGCACCTTGGCCCCGTCGATCCCCAGCTCTTCCTCACAATAGTGCTTGAAGTCGGCGTGTAGGTCCGCGCCCTTTTCGCGCAAGGCAGGGTCCTTGGGGTCGCCCGTCACGCAGCGGGCACGATACCATTCACCAAAAGGGTCGGAGGCATTCCGGTAATTCTCCTTCACCTCCTTCGACCGGGCGCTTGGCTTCAGGTCGCGCTCGGTCAGCCACGCCAGCGCACCGCCGATCATCCAGTTCAGGATGCCGCTGCGCTCGCCCAGCAGCGCGGCCTTGATCTCCTCGAAATCGCCCCACGCGCTCTCCGGCAGCTGCACCGGCCACTGGAACGGCAGGCACCGCCGCCAGAACCCGTCGTCGCTGGTATCGACCTTGGGGAAGGGGTTGCACTCGCACAGCACGAGGAAGCGTGGCCGCATCTCTTTGCTCGCCTCGCGCAGGCCGCGCACCGTCATGGTGGTGCCGCTGGTGACCTGTTTCAGGATCTTCCCGTTCCAGGTCGAGAAGCGCGGCGGCTCGTCGCAGGTGACCAGGCGGATATCGCCCGATAGCCGCGCCAGATCCTCGGTATGGTCGCTGCCGCTCTTCTGCCCGCCTTTCAGGAAGGTCTGGACATCGGCATGGCGGTAGTAATCGCCCATGATCGCGGCGATCACGACGTAGGACAGGCTCTTGCCGTCGCCACCGCGCCCCTGCGCAACCACCCATTTCTGTTCGCTGCGCAGCCCCAGCAGGCCATAGCCGTGCGTGCGCCGCATCATCTCGCGCTGGTCTTCCTCGGGCTGCAGCTGCTCGAGCCGCGCCAGCCATCGCGGAGCACGCGCATCGGGGTCGTAATCGACCTCGGCAAGCCGGGTGATCATGTCGGTGCTACGATGCGGGTCGAGGCGGACGCGCCACGCGCCCTTGTCGAGGACGAACCGCAGCGTGCCGTTACGCACGTTCAGCGCCAGCGGATCGGTGTCGAAATCGTCTTCCGCCACCGCCAGCAGCATCCGCGCCTGAATCAGCATATTGTCGGTCTGCGTGCGGTTCCCGCTCCGGATCGCCCACTTGTGCAGCGCGATCATCTTTTCGTCGGCCACCGCGGCGGTCATCCCCTTGGGCAGATCGCCTTTCGCGAACCGCTCGCCCAGCGCGGCGACCTCGTCGCGCATCAGCCGGGCGGTTTCGCGGGCGAAAAGCCGCGCCTCCCGCGCGCCCGCCTTGCGGCCCCAGCGCTGCCCGTCGAACGCGACCCAGTATCCGCCATCTTCGCCCTGATCGACCCACAGCAGCCGCGCATTGCCGTCGGCATCTTTCGACCGCTCGACGAGCCGCTCGGCGTTGCCCGAATCGTTCATGGCGAACCATGCAAGCCGCTCGGGATCGACCTGCGCACCTTCCGGGTTTTTCGTGCTCATGACAGGTCAGTCGGCCCCGCTCGTGTCGACGGGCTGGGCGCCTCAAGAAGGGCCATAGTGCGCAGCCTGCGCAACTCGTCCATGCGAATATAGAAGGCTTGCACCCGATCGCCCGGGGCAGTCGCGCTGCCAACCGGCAGAAGCTTCGCAAGATACGCACGCAACTCTCTCGCATCAGTGAGAGCGGCGCGGGAATTCAAAAGCTCGGCAATCAGGCGTGCATCGCTTTCCAGCCACACCCGGCAAACCTCTCTCCCGGTCTTGTGCGAGATTACGCCGTAGTCGCAACAGTCCGCAGGCATACCGGGGCACACGCGCGCTTCATATTCGTCCGCGCCATCCGGTAGGTAGGTTTCTGACGTAGTAGGGCGCGCCGCTGATTTGGGCTCCCATCGATAGATCTGCGCGAGGCAAAGAAGACCCTCGCCATCGTGCTCGGCGTAGCTTCCATCCTTACTACACCCAAACCTGCCTGCACCCGGGCTGGTGATGTCCCACCCGAGGGCCTTCAAGTGAGCGACGGCTTCAATCAGTTGCGGCGCTACGTCACCATCGTTGCGTTCGCTCATTTTCCCTCTCCCATATTCAACCAGGCGAGCGTGCCCGCCACCCTGCTATTGCCGGTGCCAGCCCCGCCGAACGCCTTGCGCAGCGCCGCATCCTCGGTCGACCGATCGACCCCCGAAGTGCCGACATTCGCGCCGCCCGCTTCGATGCTGCCGCGATACATCTGGTAGGTCGCCTCGCCCGCGCGCATCGTGTCGCGGCCGTGCTTGGCGCAGTTCTCGATCCAGCGGATTGCCGCCATCAGCGGCTTGATCAGAAAGCCGTCGGCCTTCGCCCGCGCCTTGATCCCCGCTTCCTGCTGGCGCAGCAGCGCGATCTCGGCGCGCACCTCCAGCAGGCCGATTGCGTGCCCGGCCAGCGCCTCGGCCTGCGCGCCATCCTCCAGCCCGGCAATCTGTTCGGCCAGCATCGCGATCGCCAGCGCGCGCGTATCGGGCCGTGCGTCGGGTATCTCCACCGCTTCGCCCGCCAGCGCGGCTTCGTAGGTCGCCAGCAGCACGTCGGCTTCCTCGCGATCGCCGACCGGAATCCGCGCCCGCGCGCACACCTTGCGGAACGTCGCGCCGTCATAGCCGACCGCCTTCGCCTCGGCATGCACGTCGCGGATGTCCTGACCGATCGCCGCGCGCTCTTCCTCGAGCCGCAACACCCGCTCCACCAGCAGCCGCAACCGCTCGTCCCCGGACCTGCCCTGAGCCTGTCGAAGGGTCACGCCGCCTTCCTCCTCCCGAATTTCTCTGCGAGCGACAGGCCCGCATCGTCCGCCTGCACCTCGGCGACGCGCGGCAATCCACCGCGCGAAAGCCGCGCCAGCGTGCCCCGCGACGCGCCGCCATCGGTCACGATGGTCACGCTCTCGCCCAGCATCCGGATCGATGGCGCCGCGACGTTCCAGTCGAGCACGCAGAGCCCCTCGCAGCCCGAAACCAGCCACCCCCACGGGTCGCCGTGGAGCCGCATCCGGGCCCGCCCGTGCGCCATCACATCGCGCGCCGCATCGTCGAGCGTATCCTCGCCCAACATCGCCGCCTCGCCCGTCATCAGCGCCCAGTCCGCAGGCGCGTGCCGCGCGATGGCGATCACGTCGATCATGGTTCCCGAACCGTCGCGAACACCGATCAGCAGGCGCGGATCGGGCCCCTCGGGCTCCCACCGCCGCCCGCGCACGTTCACCCGCGCCACCTTCAGCGCATGGTCGCCATGCAACGCGCCCACGCTGCGCGCCGGCACGCCCGCATCGATCAGCCGCCGGATCGCGGAAAACGGGGGGAAGGGCAGCGCAGCAAATGCAGCCTCCACCGGCCCCAGCGCCGCGCACAGATCGGCAGCCTTTTCGGAGAGGTCCGCGCCGCTCACACCAACCACAACAAATTTCCCCTTTTGTTGTTTTTTGTGCTTGCCTTTGTGTTGTTAATTGTTATGTATGGGTCATGGAAATCGTTCTCGCCAAGCCCGCCGCCAAAGCCCTCCGCCGGATGCCCGCCAACGACGCCGCGCGCATCCGTACGAAGATCGGGCAGCTTGCGACCGACCGTGCCGCGCTTGCGAACAACATCACGCAACTGGTGGGCAGCAAGACCGATTTCCGCCTTCGTGTCGGCAACTACCGCGTGATCTTCTGCGAGGACGGAACGATCCTGAACATTCTCGCCATCGCCCCGCGCGGCAACATCTACTGAAAGGACCTGACCATGACCAACCAGCCACAGACCATCACCACCCCCGACGGCACCGAAATGGTGCTGATCACCAGGGCACGTTTCGATGCACTGCTCGCCGCCGAGGAAGAGCTGGCCGACATCGGCGCCGCTGCCGATGGGCGCGCCAGCCTTGCCGGGGAGGGCGGTATTCCGTTCGATGTCGAACAGTCGATCGCTGCCGGAGTCCATCCGATTGTCGCCTGGCGCAAGCATCGCCGCATCTCGCAGGCGAAACTGGCGCAGCTTGCCGCGCCGCACATGCCCAGCGGCGCGCTGACGCAGGCCGCGATCGCGCGGCTCGAATCCGCACCCGCTGGTTCCGGCCGTCCGGAAACGCTGGACGCGATCGCCGCCGCACTCGATGCGCCGCGCTGGGCCTTCGACGTCGAACTGCCGAACGATCCGGAAGAGAGACGCCGGGCGCTCATGTTCCGCGCCAACCCGCCCGAAGACCGGGTGCTGCGAAAGGCGTGAACCCTCCTTCATACCGGCATCTCCGTGCGTTTTTTCCACTCGGCAAGCCGCTGGTCGGCTTCCGCGTCGATGTCGGCCTGGATGGCAGCGGTCGGTGAATCGCTGTTCTTTTCAATTGGCCCCATCGCCGATGGCGCTTCGCGTTTCGCCGCCGCCAGCTCCGCACCCAAACGCGCGCGCACATGCTCAAAGGGTTCGGGAACCTGCCCAACATCCTCTAGGCAGGCACGAACGGCCGCCAGCACCGCATCGGTCTGCTCTCGATATTCGGGATTCTCGCGCCGCCTGCGTTCGACGCAGTTCTTGGCGTGGATCACGGTAGAATGATCGCAGATGTTGACCGACTCCGCGATCATCGAGAAGCTGAGACTGGGGAACACCTGCCGCAGCATCCAGCAGGCGACCTGCCGGGGACGGCTGAACTTCCATGGGCGTTTGCCCGAAACGAGATCGGCCAAGTCGATACCGTACATGCGGGCAACGCAGTCGATTGCGGCCCTATGCCGCCGCGAAGGCTTCCACGCCCCGTTCTTGCGCCACAACGGCACATTTCCCCGTGTCATGCCGCGACCTCGTCGGACGCGAACCGCTCGGTCTGGTTACCCCACGCGGTCCACCCCTCGCGCTGCGTGCGCGCGAACAGCTCCAGATAAGGCCCTTCGACAAGCTGTTCGATCCGCCCGTACTGGCAATCGGGCTTGCGGCTGTGTTCGCGGCGTGGCTCGATGATCGCCTGCCGCACACCTGCGTTCAGCCGCCGGGGTTTGCCCCGTGTGAACAGGAGGCAGGGCTCGACCTGTTTGCGCGTCCAATAGCCGAAGCCCATGCGCGGCTCGGGAATATCGCCGGTGAACATATCGACCTGCTGCGCGTCGACCAGGCGCTGTTTCAGCCAGTAGAATGCGTCGGTCTTGAATTCGAATCCCCACGCCTTCGCCAGCGCGATGCTCTCCACCAGATGACTGCCGACCACCCACATGAACAGGGCGCAGTCCTTGGCCGCCCGCTCCGCAACCGGCAGCGCCGCCATGTCGTCGAACGTCATCGTGCGATAATGATCCTCCGCGCAACGATGCGGGGTCATGTTCTCGCCCGAGAAGGTGCGGAACGCCCACGGGGGATCTGCAAGGATGCAGCCGAAGTGATCGGCGGGAAGGGCGGAAAGATCGCTCACTGCGCCTGCCACCCCAGTGCCTTGCGCAGCTGCGCCAGCATGCGCCGACCCGCTGGCGCCGGATCGCGGCAACCCATCTCGCGCGCCGCCACGGCGGTGGCCTTGCCCTCCGCCAGAAGCTCCGCGAACCGGTCGAGACGGGACGCCCCCCCCATCAGGCGTTGACCTTGCCCTTACTACCCATTCCAGACAGCATGTCGCCGGGCCTTGCACCGGGCAGGGGTAGCGACATCGGGTTCGGGTCGCTCTTCCTCGCGGAGGTAAAACGCTCAGGCTGCGCCCGCCGCTGCGCGCGCATGATAAGGTCGTCCTTGCTTCCCGCTGCGCGCATCTCGCCGAGTACGTCCTGCGCAGCCGCACAATCGCCACTGAACACCGCAACGGCCAGCCGTTCGAAATCCTCGTTGAAACGGCACATGTCGGTCATCCTCTCATTCCCATGATCACTTCGCGCGCCGCGCGCATGTCGCCAGCGTGCAACAGGATCTGATTATTGGTGGGCAGCAGGTGCATGCAGACATCCCCGCCGTCCTCGACCGCATCCACAGCCGCGCCGAGGAAGTCGGGGTTGAGCGTCATTTCTTCATCCCAACCGTCAGGCATTGTGCAGGCCAGTTGTTCTTGCGCCGTACCGGCAGCCGAGCTGGTGATGCTCAGTGTGATCGCGCCATCGCGGGCCGCCACACCGACCGCGCGGGTTCTTTCGCTGATCACCAGCTTCACCCGGCGCAGCGCATCGCGCATCGCGCCCGCCTCGAACCGGAGCGGTTCACACTGGGGGCGCGGGAACACCCGCTGGTAATCGGGGAACGTCCCATCGACGACCTTGCCGGTAAAAAGGAAATCCGCCGCCTCGACGCAGAACGTGGCCTTGTTCCAGCGCAGCTGCACCCGGCCCGAAGTATCCGCGAGCAGACGCTGGAGAATTGACACGGCCTTGCGCGGCAGGATCACGCCCGGCGCACCGCTCTGCCATCCCTTGTCGAGCGGAACAGCCATGCCCCGCAGACCATCGGTTGCGACCATCCAGGCCTGTTTCTCGACCTCGTGCAGGTAAATGCCGTTGAGGTAGTACCGGGTCTCTTCGGTCGACATCGCATGCGACAGCCGCCCGAAAAACCTTGCCAGCGCCGTACAGTCGAATGCCAGCAACGCGGCCATGTCTTGCGAGACCATGCTGGGAAAATCCTCCGGCCCGATCACCGGCAGCTGATACCGGCTGCGCCCAGCGCTCACCATCAGACGGCTCCCATCGGGCACCATCTTAACCTGCGATCCCTGCGGCAGGGCGGCGGCGATGCTGGCGAGCCGCTTGGCGTCCACCGTCACCGCAAGCGGGCCTTCCGGCGTCGCCTCGGCCAGCGGGATGGTCTCCCGGTATTCGCAGTCGAGGTCGCTGGTCGTCGCCTGCAACCCTTCCTCGGTTTCGATCAGACGGACGTTGGACAGCACCGGAATCGTGTTCCGCGTCTCGACCACCGTCGCCGCATTCTTCAGTACACGCGCAAGCTGCGCGACCTCCATCACAGCCATCAACGCTCTCCCATCTGTGTCATCGCACCCGTCGCCCGGGCACCGGCATCCGCATCCGCCTCGGCGACCGTGCGGTGATCGCGGAAGGGGTAGGGCTCGACGATCGCGACCCCCTCGGGCTGCACCATGGCCTCGCCCTCGTGCATCCCGGTGCGCAGGTCATCGATCAGGATCGATATCGCCCGCGCGGTGTGGTGCGCGTAATCGTGTTCGTCGTGCCCGCGCTTCGCCACGCGCAGCGCGTTGGCCTGCTTGCGGATCAGGTAGGCGAGCACATCGGCCCGCTCTGCGCGCAGGCCCGAAAGTTCGCCCGTCGCCTCGCCCGCCTCGAACGCCAGCAGGTCCGCCGGCACATGCGGCACGTCGGGCAGGGCGGGCACTGCGCACGCCGGAATTTCGCTGCGGTCGCTCATTTTCGGGCACTCCCCGGCTGCAGGATCACAATCCGCGCCGACGCGCCGCTGCGGTCGATCCGCACCCGGCCTTCGTCCGCCAGCTGGTCGAGCAGGTATTGCGCTCGCCGCCGCCCGCGATTGCCGCGCGGCAGGTCGAGCAGGCGGGCGATCTCGGCAAAGCTGGGGCACGGGCGGTTCTGCGCCGCCAGGCTACGCAGGTGCCGCTGCAGGCGAGACAATTCCGCCCGCACGCCCTTGGCCTTGCCATCGCGCGCCGCCGGAATCGCAGCAGGGCGAACCGCAGGCCGCGTGCGCGCGCCTGAGCTCGCGCCATCGCGCCGCCGCGCGCAATAATCGAAACAATGCGCCCGCGCGCTGCGCCGCTGGAACAGCTCGACTGCCCCTTGCGCTTCCCACGACTGTGCCAGCGTGCCCGCCGGGTGCTCGCCCAGCAGCGGGCCGGTCGCATAGACGATCTCGTGCCCCGCGCCCGCACGCTCCAGCCACGCGGCCATCGCCGCCGGGTCGGCATAGGTCGTCAGCGGGCCGATCCGCCAGCTGGCGGTGTCCGCACGGGGGGAAGGGGTGGCCGCAGGCATCGACTCAGTCGTCCCCCTTCGCAGGCCGATCGCCGTGCGCCGTCGCGGGTTCGTCCGCCGCCAGCACAAGTGCTTTCAGCCGCGCAAGCGATGCCTGCGCCTCGTCGATTTCCTTGGCGACCGCATCGCGCTCGATCCGGTTCAGGTCGCCATCGGCCAGCGAATCGCGCAGCCGCACGGCCACGTCGCCGAACTCGGCGGTCGCAGCGATCATCGCCCCGGTCAGCGCATCGGTCCCCAGCTCGGCGCCGGGCAGGCGGATCGCGACATGCCCCAGCTCCGCCGCCAGCGCGGCGAGGATCGGCGGCACCTTGCCTTCCGCGATCGCGATTTCATCCAGCGCCAGCGCATCGTGCACCATCGGCAGGTCGGGATGGTTGAGGTTGTTCCACCGCCCCACCTGCGCCACACCCACGCGGCCCACGCTCGCTTGCGCACCCTCGATCCCGCCGCAGGCATGGATGCCCGCGCGCACCGCGCGTTTGAGCCGTCCGAACGCGCTCATGCCGCACCACCCGTTTGGGGCCCTCCACCGGGGGCACTTGCTGCACCCCCGGCTTCGGTTACAGTCGGGCTGCGACCACCGACTGAAAGGATAGGCCAGCCATGCACAAACCCGGAGACATATGGGTCCCCGCCACCTGCGATTGCGGACACAAGTTCGATATATCGCTCGTCGGGCATGACCCTGAGACTATGGAGTTCACCTGTCCCGGCTGCGGGAAGGTCGACCGGTTCACACCGGAACAGGCTGCCCAGATCGTTGCCCAGTACGAGGGGGCCGTATCCAGCCTCAACGACGCGATCAAAAAGTCCGTCGACGACTTCAATCGCCGCCGCAAGTGACGCGATGGAGCGCATCGCACCCTCGGTGTACACCGCAACGCGCAAGCTTCCGATCGAGCCGCTCATGCCCCACGCTCCCGAGCCACGGGGCCCTTGTTCGTGAATACTTCGGTGGGCACGGGCTGCATCGCATCCCAGATCGACCCGCCTGACACTTTCGGCAGCGGGTTCGGGCCGTCCAGCACCAGCGTGCGAAGTGGAATGAACCTGCTCATGCGTGCCGTCCTTCACAGGCGCGGCAAGCGAGCGCGCGTACCGAAACGCTTGACGTCACCGCACGCGCGGCCAAGGTCTTTCCATGGACATCGGACTTTCCATTTTCGCGCTGATGATCGCCATTTTCGGTCCGATCATCGCGGTGGCCTATCGGCGTGACACCAAGTGGCCCCGCGTCAGAGACGTGACCTGGCCCGTTTTCGTGATGATCGCGCTGCTCGGGCTCGGCACCGGCTTCGGCGCATTCCTCCAAGCTACGCTTGCGCAGCACCAGGTCGATATTGTGACACCGGCCATCGCCTGCTGCCTGGGTGCGCTCGCGCTGTTGATCGCCATCGGATGCGCCGACTGGCTGCGAAAGCCATAGCGCCGCGCTGGCGATCATCACGATTGTCACTCCACCGCACAGCAGACCTGCCCACGCCATCGCGCGCGGCATGGCCACCATGTCGCGGGCATCGCGGTGATCGCGCGGGCGCGAAGGATCGAAGGGATGCTCGCTCACGCCACACCCCCAGTCACGGCACCGATGGGAGAATTCGCCCCCGCCTTTATCGCGGACGCAGGCGCGGCTTCGGGTGTAACCCCGACGACATGAGCCAGCTCGACCGCTTCCTGCGCCACCTTGCCTTCCGGCCAGTTCACCGGATCGATCAGGTAGCGCGCGAACTTTTCGAGGGTGTCCGTGCTGGGGCCGCGCCGCATCGTCCCGAGGTTTTCGAAGAACTTGCCATCATCCATCACGCGCTTCGAAAGGCGCGACAAAGGGGCGGGATCGCCGCCATCGTCTGCATGCGCGGTGCACCAGACATCGGCACACATCGACAGGCGGGTCTTGAGATCGATCACGCGGGGCTCCCGAATTGAGTACCGCGCTTATAGGGGGAAATAGCCCACCATCGTCAAGGGGAAATAATCCCGCTGTCGTTTCTGGCCGCGCGGGGGATAATCCCCCCGTGCCAAAACCCGCAGAAATCCTGATCGAACGGATCGACGAACGCCTCGAAAAGTTGGGGAAGACCCGCTATTGGCTTTCCAAGGTGATCACGGACGACAAGTCGACGACCACCATTCGCGACATCGATCGCCGCAAGTCGATGCCTGCAGCGGATCGCCTCGATCGCATCGCAGATGCTCTGGAAACGACTACCGAATACCTCCTCGGCAAGCATGCCTCGCCCGAATTGCTCCGCAGCGAAGTCGGCATCGGAAGCGAACCTGTCGACTTCGACGCCGGGTCCGCTGCAGGCGAGCCGATTCCCATCATGGGCACAGGGGACTGCGCTGACCTTTCCGTCACCGGTGAAGATGGGGAGGAGGTTCGCATCGAACGCTCAACCTTCGATCCCGATTTTCACGTGCGCTACATCCGCCGGCCGCCGATGCTTGCCGGCCGCCGCGGGGTCTACGCGATCTACTTTCACGGATCCTCGATGGAGCCGCGCTTCTATGCCGGGGAGGTCGGCCTGGTCGATCCCAACCGTCCGCCGGGGCCAGGGGAATACGCGCTTGTGCAGCTGAATACCGGCGATAGCGACGAGGTTGTCAGCGTACTGGTCAAAAAACTGGTTAGGCGCAACAATCGCGAGCTTGTGCTGGAACAATACAACCCGCCGCTGACCTTCAGCCTGCCGCTCAGCGAGGTCCAGCGCGTCCACCGGATCATGCCACAGACCGAGCTGCTTTTCGGATGATTTGGATTAGTCTAGCCGGCCTATCCCTGCCTGTTCTCGTACATCATTGATGCCACTCAAGCACCGGTCGGACTGCTGATTGGCACGCTCGAAATTGCGTCGGATTTCAGTAATTGTCGAGGGTCGATAGCTTCCATCAAACAGGCGCGCAGCCGCCTCCGCGCCTTCCTGCGACCAGCGCGTAACCAGTTCGCAGTCATCTTCGACACGACGCATATGCTCGACAACTCCTCGGCTCAACACGTCGGGCTTGTCGGCCCTCTCCATGCCTGCGGTCACCGCACGGCACACCAGCGCAGATTGCGTGGCTTCCTCAAACCCGCGCTGGGCATTCGCCTCTATGTCTTCGAAAGCGGGGGCGAATCCCCGAATTCCTCTCTGGCAGTCGGCGACGCGCCCTGCCACCTGCATCGACCACGTCTCGACAGCGTTGCGAATGGGCTCCGCTGATGAATCGGTCTGCGTCGACGTGGAAGACCGCGATTGCCGTGCCTCCCCGCGATCCATTCCAGCCACGACAGCGATCATGTTGATCGCCACGACGAGGCACAACGCGGCGGCCACGACCTTCAGCCAAGCAGGCCATCCTCGCACCTTGTCGATCTCTCTTTGAACGAAAGACATGCTGCATTCTCCCAAGCATAGGATCAGCGAAATTGCGCGCATCTCCAAGACGAGGATAAATCCCCCTTGACGGGGGGAGATTTCCCCCGCTATCTCCCACCGCCATTGCAAGGGAGATCATCATGCTCGCGACCGCAACCGAATTTCCGCACGCCGGCAGCCGGGGCTACTGCCTCGGCACCGCCGATCCGGTCACCATCATCCGCGTGAACGCGCCCGACGAAAAGGGTGTCGTCACCGCCTTCGTCCGCCGCGAACCGCGCCCCCTCGAACTGCGCAACCGCGATGCCAGCGGCAACACCACCCTCCCGCTGGACGACATCTTCGCCAGCGAAGCCGAAGCCTTCGACGCAAGCATGAAGGCCAAGCCCAAACGCCGCCGCGCCCGCAAACCGCAGGGGGGGAGGGCAGGAGCATGAGCGTGCGCCCGACATACTCTGTGGACTGCGCACACGGCGTCCCGATGGGGCTGATATGCGGCGCCTGCATCGAAGAGGGAGAGCGCGATCCAACCGGGGCCGATCCGCACGCGGCAGGTGCGAAGTTGGATGCAGGCAAACCACCTCTCCAGCGAGGGGTGATCGAATATTTCCCGCGCGCTCTGGAGGCCGTCGCCGAGATCAGTGGTTTCGGCGCAGAGAAATATACGTGGGGCGGATGGCGATCGGTGCCCGATGGACGGGCACGCTATAGCGATGCGCTTCTGCGGCATCTGACCAAGGAACAGACCGAAGGCCCGACTGATGCGGACAGTGGAAGGCTCCATGCCGCCCATGCCGCATGGAATGCGCTCGCTCGGCTCGAACTGATGTTCGCTTCGGACGGCAACCCGTCATGAGCGTGCCCCTCTGCAAGGACTGCAAGCACTTCGAGCGGACGATGCGCGGCCCGCGCTGCTACCGCACCGCGAAGTCCTACCGCGACCGCGTCACAGGTGAAGAACGCACAAGCGCGGCGCGCATCGCAGAGACGGAGCGCGAAGGCTTCTGGATCATCAGTTACGGCTGCGGCCCAAGGGGGCGGTACTTCGAACCGAAGGAAGCGACCCGGCAGGCGACAATCGAGCAAGCGGCGGACGAAGAGCAGCCGCCTCGCATTCAACCTGAGCGCGAGGCTCCGGAAGTGGGCTGCATAAAGCGGTGTTACATCATCATCGGCATCGCGGCCGCCATCGTCATCACCATCATCGCAGGGGTGAACGTCTATGGCTGATCGCGCCAACCCTACCGCCATCATCGCCGCGCAGGAGGTCACCCGCCGCATCGCCCAGATCGACGAGGCCGAGCAACGCCGTCGCCTCGATCCGCAGCAGGCGCACACTTTGCGCGCGTGCTGGCTCGCCATCGCCGCCGCCTGCGGCGCCCACTGCGAGCTGCCCCAGCTGGTCGGCCATACCAAGCTGGCTTGGCCGCCAGAGCGCGCGGGAGAGCCCGCCACCATCCACTACGCGCCCGCGGATTTCATCCACCGCAGCGCCTGGCAGGGCGAGCTGCGCCGCGCACTCGCCATCGCCCGCGCCAAGGCCCGCGCCGATACCAGCGAAGACAACTGCCGCCGCGTGTCGGTGCTGCTGATCCTCGCCATCGCCGCCCACGTCGTCCCGATGCCCACGCACGGCAACCAACCCGAAAGGATCGCCGCATGAGCGCGCTCCACTTCACCATCCGCCGCGGCGGGCGTGTGCGCTGGGGGCGGCGATCGCTCTCCACCCGCCTGCTCGCCCGCGCCGAGGATGCGATCGCGTGCCTCGGCACCATCGTCGGCACTCTGCTGGTCCTGCACATGATCGATCGGATCGTGTTCGGCCTCACCCTCAACGGAGTCTTCGCATGACACTCGACAGCCCCGATCCGTTCTGGGATCGCCGCACGCGGCAGCAATCGCGCCGCCGTCTCGCCGCCGCTGCGCTCGCCGGCATCATCGCCGCGATGGCCTTCCTCGCCTTCGCCGCCACGCTCGGGTGGACGGCATGAATCGGCGCCCGACATTCGCCGAAGAGCACCAGCTCGAGGATCCCTCACAGGCCTACGGCGAAGAACCGCTCGAAAACGACGCGTGGATTGCGCGCTGCGTTGTCGAGCTACTTGTGCTCGGCTTGATCATCCTCGCGCTCGCCATCATCGGCGCGTTCACCGTAGTCGGTTGGATCGCAGAGGTCGTCTCGTGACCCGCCAGGCGCAACAGCACCCCCTCCACGCGGTCCCACGCTGCGCAGCCTGCGGCAAAACCGCCTGCCCGCACCCCGACCCCGTCTACAACGGCATCATGCCCGCCAGGGAGAAACGCTGATGGGTCGCTGCGCCGATCTTTTCGAACCAGAACGGCAATTTGGTGAAATAGCCACTGATGTCGAGATCGAGCGGGCGCTCGCTGATGGGGCATGGGTGATCTTCAATCTTTCCGGAGGCAAAGACTGCGGCGCAGTCGCTTCCCGAACCATCCGGTATCTCGACAGAATGGGGCATCCGCGAGAAAAGCGCTTCGCCATCCATGCTGATCTAGGCAGGGCGGAGCACACCTTCAACACCGAGCAAGTGGAAGCGCAGGCTCAAGCTCTGGGATTACGGCTAGATGTCGTGCGCGCCAAGAGCGGGGACCTGGTCGATCGTTTCGAGAATCGGTGGAAGCTGGGGCTAGAAGCCTATGTTGACCTTCGCCTCTACAACCTTCGTGGACCTTGGGCTTCGCCCAGCCTGAAGTTCTGCCAGTCGGAGAAGAAGATACAGGTGATGGGACCTCACCTCGCGCGAGTGCTGCGTGGAAAGACGATCATAAACGTCGTCGGCATACGAAGAGAGGAGAGCACTGGTCGCGCGAAAACGCCAGTAGCAAAAATCGATACCCGCTTCGCCAAGCCAGGGAACCGTCATGGCACGAAGATGATGCTTTGGCATCCGGGTGTCTACATGCTCCAAGACGAGGTATTCGAAATTAATCGGCGCGATCGGGTGCCTCTTTCTCCCATCTACGGGCTGGGGGCCACACGCCATAGCTGCGCCATGTGCATCATGGGATCGCTTAACGATCTTGCCGTAGGAGCAGAAGCTCACCCTTGGTTGTTTCGACACTACGTCGAGATGGAGGCCTCAACGACGTTCTCGTTTCAGGCCGGTCGATGGCTGGCAGATATTCGACCAGATCTACTTACGAGCGGCTTGCGCGCCGATATTGAACGAGCGAAGGTAAAGTGCGCAGAGAGGCGTGATATTGAGGCCTCTCTGCCAGCGAGGCATCGGTTCGTGAAGGGGTGGCCGCTCTATCTGCCGTCGCTGGACGAGGCGAACCTTATTGCGTCGGGAAGGACAAAGATTCTCGCGCATCACAACGCGCCAAATGCCTATCCCTCAGGCCGGTCAGTTCGAGACCGGTTCGACGAACTGCTCTCTCAGAAGGCGCAATCCGAAAAGAGAGCCGCATGACCACCGCCGCCGACCTCCAGCGCCGCCTCTCGCGCAAGATCGAGAGCGGCAAGGGCATGCATCTCTCCCCCGCCGATGTTTACATCTTCATCGCATCGGGTGCTTATGCACGGATCTGCCAGTTCGCGATCGAAGAACAGGAACAGCAATGCCGCGCAAGACAGCCAAAGCCGCACCCCTCTACCAGCGCGGACCGTACCGACTCGTACAGCGAACCGGTCGCACGAACCTCGAAATCGTCTGGTACGATGCCGCCGCACGGCGAGAGCGAAGCCGAAGCGCGGGCACATGCGAAGTGGGGCGGGCAAAAGACGCGCTAGACGCGCTCTACCTCCAGCGCGAGCGGGGCGAGGCCGTGTGCCCCACCTGCAACCGCCCGTGGGAGGATCAGCGCCGCTTTCTGCTGGTGCAGGCCATGCTCGATTACGATACCGCTCGACAGGGCAGGCCGTCCTACCCGGCAATCTCCGCCTCGCTCGCGCAGGTGCACGCCTACCTGAAGGCCACCGACCAGACCGGCACCCATTGCGAGGCGATCGATCCCGACTGGATCGACGCGTTCACCGAATGGGCGCTGGAGGTGCCGGTGGTCACCCCGGCCGGCAAGGAAAAGCCGCGGGCTCCGGCCACGGTGAACAACTGCGTGCTCTACCTCGCCGCCGCGATCAACTTCTCGCACCGGCGGAAAGACACGCTGTTCCCCGCCGCCTTCCGCGCCCGCAAGCCGGGCGAGGTCAACCGCACGCCCACCTTCCGCGTCGATGTGGACGGGCTCGCCGCGATGTTCGATTACGCGCTGCAGCACCCGGAAAAGCGGCGCAACCTGCTCAACTTCCTGCGCATCTCGGTCGTCTCGCTGGTGCGGCCGGAACATGCCCCGCTGGTCGACATGCGACCCGACGCGGGCATGTGGTCGCCGGAGGCGCGCGCGCTCAACCTGCTGCCGCGTGGCGTGCAGCAGACGAAGAAGCGCCGGCCGATCGTACCGGTCGCCCGCCAGGCGGTGCCGTGGCTGGAAAGCGAGAGCGGACAGATCATCTCCGCCAGCAGCGTCAAGTCGGCGTGGACCACCATGCGCGACGAGCTGGGCCTGCCGGGGGAAGGGCAGGCGGGCATGAAGCTGCTGCGCCGTTCGATGGCCACGCTGGTCAATACCAGGATCGATCGCCGCGACCGGCCCGAGCTGGAAATGTTCCTCGGCCACCGAATCGGTGACGCCGTGACGGATCTCTACGCGCCCTTCGATCCCGCCTATCTCAGCCGCGCCCGCGCCGCGATCGAGGGAATCATCGACGATATCGAAGCGCGTGTTCCGCACGCATTCACCGCAAACGCACCGCAGACGGCGCGCAAGATCGTCTCGATCAACGCGGGTAAAGTCTAGGGATTTCAGTGGTTTGCGATGGTGGGCGTAGCAAGGATTGAACTTGCGACCCCTACGATGTCAACATAGTGCTCTACCACTGAGCTATACGCCCACACCATCGCGTGTGCCGCCATTGACGGCGGACGCGCCAGATAGCCGCGCCGGAAGCAGGAGACAAGGCCCTAAAGCGGTTCTTTACAGGCGTGCCTCGCACGGATCGGCAAAAACCCTGTCCACCTCCAGCACCAGATCGCGCAAATGGAAGGGCTTGGACAGCACCTTTGCCTGCGGCTGGTCGGTACACGCTTTCAAGGAAACTGCGGCGAATCCCGTGATGAACATCACCTTGGTGTCGGGGCTGATCTCGTTGCAAAGCTGCGCAAGCTCGATGCCGTCCATTTCCGGCATCACGATGTCCGACAGCAGGAGATCGTATTCGGCCTTCTCGAGCAAGGGCAGCGCGGCCGTACCGCAATCGACCGAATCGACCGCATAGCCCGCTTTTTCCAGTGCGCGGGTCAGGTAGGTCCGCATTGCTTCTTCGTCCTCTGCGAGGAGGATTCGCCGATAATGTACAGGTTCGCTCATAGACCTCCTTCATAGCGCGCAGCACTTAAGGAATCTTTGGCATGGCAGTACCTTGCCCTGCTTTGACACACACGGTGATCGGGTTCAGCAATTGGTAAAGGGAGGCTGCCTTGCACGGCGATTCGCGGCGCGAAATTTCAGGGGGACTGATCCCCGGCAGCGGGGCGCCAGCCTTCAGCATCCGCGGTGTGCGCGAAGCCCGGATTCCGGTGCTGATAGCTGCGCCGCACGCTGGCCGCGCATATCCTGCCGATATCGAAGCGGGGCTTCGCAATCCGGGGATTGCGAAGTTGCGGCTTGAGGATCGCTTGGTCGACGAACTCGCCCATCTCGTGGCGGATCTCGCGGGTGCGGCCACGCTCGTCGCCCATGCGCCGCGTGCCATGATCGACCTGAACCGCGCTCCCGACGATCTCGATTGGTCGATGATCGAGGATGCACAGCCCACCGGATCGCAACATTCCAGCGCGAATCGCCGTGCCCGAAGCGGGCTTGGCCTCGTGCCCCGCCGGGTGGCTGGGGTCGGAGAAATCTGGCGCAATAGCCTGTCGCAGAATGATATTGCCGACAGGCTGGCGGGGATACACGAGCCGTATCATCGGGCCCTAGCCCGCGCGCTGGACGATTTGCGCAAGGCGTGGGGCGTTGCGCTGCTGATCGACCTGCATTCGATGCCGCCGCTGCGCGTGCTCCACCCAGGATTGCGGGCGACGGATTTTGTGGTCGGGGATCGCTTCGGCGCATCGTGCGACGATCATGTCGCCAGTCGCGCTCTGCAGTTTCTCGCCCAGCACGAGCGGGGGGTGGCTCACAACCGCCCCTATGCTGGCGGGTATATACTCGATCGCCATGGCCGGCCGGCACTCGACATCCAGGCTTTGCAACTCGAGGTGTGTCGGTCGCTCTATCTCGACTCCCGGTTCGAGAGCCTGAGCCCAAGATTGCCGGGCCTGGCCCGCCTGCTGGCGGAACTGGTCCGCGCGCTGGCGGACGAGGTACTTCCCGGCCGGCGCGAACAGGGCCTGCCGCTAGCGGCCGAATGACATAAAAAAACCACCCCGTGCAATTGATGCACGAGGTGGCCAAGGTTCAGGGAGGAAGCACGCATCCAGCGCGCTTATCCGGACGGCTATGAGGGGGGAGGTCCGTCCGGACACCATGAATTTGGGGGGCGCTGCAGCATTGTCAAGGATTGCAGCGCACGCCCCTTAAGTAATGATCCTATTGAGCCGCCGCGGCAGGCTGCGCGGGCAATTTGCCCTGCTCTTGCTGACGCGCGAAGATCACGCGCAGCAGATCCAGCGAGGCCAGGTGCGCGTAGATTAGCGGAAGCATGCCGTCCTTGTTCCAGCGAGCGATCACTTCGCCATCCAGCTCGCGCAGCTTGTTCTGGTCGACCATCTGGAAGCCCTTGTAGACGTAGGGTTTGCCAGGTTCGCTGTTGCGCTCGATGCTGACCTCGCCATCCATCAGGAGGCCGTGCTTGACCAGTTCGTCGGTCATCACTTTGGTGCGATGGCCGGCCTGTTCGAACTGTTCGCAGAATTGGAGGATCGCCTGCGTGTGCTCGGTCGGCGAACCGTCATCGTTGAACAGCGCATCGCCTTCGCTGAAATCACCGACGGCGTCGCACGTCGGGTCGAAGCACAGCGAAAGGTCGTCGCTTTCCGCGGTCAGGCGGGCGAGCATGAAGGGATAGCGGCGCACATAGGCAGGAACGTAAACCGGTTCGTGCGCCTTGCCGTTTTCGTCGAAGAAGGTGTTCACACCCTCGTTCAGGCCCATCAGCGCCAGCGGAAGCGGGTTTTCGCCGGTGGAGAAGATGATCGGGAAATGACGCGCAACCTGGACGAATTCCTCCGCGGTCAGCGGAACCATGTGCTGCTTGGCCAGGTAGGGGGCCGTCTCGCGCATACGGTTGTGGAACTTCTTGTGATCCCGCGAATTGAGCGGCATCAGGTCCTCGTAGAACATCGGAAGCTGGGTCTGTTGCGGCTCACTGGCCATCGGTCTCTCCGTCAACGGGCTGAAGTGTCGAAGGGCGTCCGGCCTGAGCCATGCCCCGGATTTGGAAACCGCGCCTTTAAGGGGCGGGCGCGCCACTGGCAAGCGGGACAAGCTTGCCGGGATTCATGATGCCGACCGGGTCGAGCGCTTGTTTGACGCTGCGCAAGATCGTCAGTGTGGCCGGATCGCCGAGCCGGGCGAGTTCATCGCGCTTCATCTGGCCGATTCCGTGCTCGGCACTGATCGTACCGCCCCACTGCGTTACGAGATCATGGACCGCGGCGCTCACTGTCTTTCCGTAAGTTTCCTCCCATTCGCCGGGCCTCGCCCCATTGGGTGCGCGGAGGTGGAAGTGGACGTTCCCGTCTCCCAGGTGGCCGAATGCGACGGCTTTCGTTCCTGCGAATCGGCCTTCCAGCGTCTTGCTTGCTTCGACGATGAAGTCCGGCATCCGTTCGACCGGTACGGCAATGTCGTGTTGCACCGCTGGGCCATGGGCGCGCTCCGCAGACGAAATGCCGTCGCGCAGCGCCCACAGAGCTTCGGCCTGCGTTTCGCTGGTCGCGATCGTGGCGTCGGCAAGAAGACCCTCATTCAGCGCTGCGGAGAGAAGAGCGGTAGTGCGGTCCTCCAGCGAGGGGGCTTGCGCGTCATCGGCAACCACTTCGAGCAGGGCGTACCACTGATGGCGTGAGACCAAGGGATCGCGCGTTGCAGGTTCGTAGGCGAGCACCGATTCGAGCGCGCTGCGAGGCATGACCTCGAACCCTTCGAGCGCGTCGCCCATCCGGGCCGAGGCGAACAGAAGCAGTCGGCGTGCCTGCTGTACGGTCTCCAGCCCGGCAAATATCACCCGGCGCGCCGCAATTTGCGGTGCCAGCGCAAGCGTAGCTGCGGTTACGATACCCAGCGTGCCTTCCGAACCTATCAACAATTGCTTCAGATCGAATCCGCGGTTGTCTTTTTTCAGCGCGGCAAGCGTATCGAGAACCTCGCCGTTCGGCAGCACCGCCTCCAGGCCCAGAACCTGCGCGCGCATGGTGCCGTGGCGCAGCACCTGTGTTCCCCCGGCATTGGTCGAGACCAGTCCGCCAATGGTCGCCGATCCCCGGCCGCCCAAGGTCAGCGGGAAGCGAAGGCCACGCTCCCCCGCTGAATCGTGCAGGGTCTGGAGAACCACGCCGGCCTCGCAGACAACCTGTCGGGCTTCTTCATTCCAATGGCGAAAGGCGCTCATCCGCCGCAGTGACAGTACTAGCGCCTCGCCGCTTGCATCGGGGGTCGCGCCGCCGGACATGCCGCTGTTGCCTCCCTGTGGCACGATCGGCACGCGATGCTGCGCGCACAGCTTGACCAGTGACGCGACTTCTTGCGTGTTTGCGGGCGAGGCAAGCGCCAGTGCGCGGCCGGTATAGCGGCCTCGCCAGTCGGTCAGCCACGGCTCCATGAGGTCTGCATCGCGGGTCAGGCCGCGGGGGCCCAGGATATCCGTCGCGGCGTCGAGGAAGCTCGTGCTCATGTTGTCGCATTGCCACACCCTGATGGCACTTTGCCACCCGTTTGGGCCAACGCCTTGCCGCAATTAAGCCTCCATTCAAAAGACGGGCCTATTGAAGTGTCAGGGTAGATCGATCGGGGCAGGTTGATCGGATCGGATTTCCGCCTCTGAGGAAGATGGCATAAAAATGCTTTTCATGGCCGCACTTATGGCACCGGCACTCGCGTTGACGCCCGCGAGCAAGGCAGACGCGCCCAATGCTCAGCCGGTTGTCGCCGAAGGCGCGGCGTTGGCTGTCGAGATGCCGCGGCAACCTGCCGAGCCGGCTGCAGGTGGCTGGATGGTAAGCGAAGCCTGGAGTGCGGATCATAATGCACGACAGGTCCGTATCCGGCGCGAAATCACCATTCGCGTCTCTCCTCGTCGCCCTAACACGCGCGAGATGGTGGCCGACTGGCGTGCCGTCATCCCGCAGAAGTTCGAACAGCGGGAGATAGGAAAATGCATCCCGGCGCGCAGTATCGTCGCGGTTCAGACGATGAGTGCGCGTGACCTGGTGCTGTACCTCTCGGACAGCCGGATGATCCGGGCGCAACTGCGCAAGTCGTGCAGCGCGCGCGATTTCTATCTCGGCTTCCAGATCGAACCGAACAAGGATGGCGATCTGTGCGTGGGGCGCGATACCTTGCGGACGCGCAATGGGGCTGCCTGCAAACTCAGCGCGATCCGCCAGCTCGTCCCCGTCGAATAGGGCGGGGCGGGGCGCATTTTCTTGACATTGGCGTACGTTTGAGCGAAGGCGCGCGCGCCCCTGCGGGGCTATTCCTGTAGGGCAGAATTCCTGCGGACGTACCCGCACCAGCCCTCCACATCCGGAACCCTGAATGAAATTTGCCGATCTCGGCCTCTCCGACAAGTTGCTGCAGGCGGTAGAAGCCGCCGGCTACACCGAGCCCACGCCTATCCAGGCCCAGGCCATCCCGCCCGTTCTGATGATGAAAGACATTATCGGGATCGCGCAGACCGGCACCGGCAAGACGGCCAGCTTCGTACTGCCGATGATCGACATCCTGGCGAGCGGGCGTCGCCGCGCGCTGATGCCCCGGTCCCTGATACTTGCCCCGACGCGCGAACTTGCAGCGCAGGTGGCGGAGAATTTCGAAAAATACGGGAAGGAGCATGACCTCCAGCTCGCCCTGCTGATCGGCGGCGTCCAGATGGGCGACCAAGTCAAGGCGCTCAACGAGGGTGTCGACGTACTGATTGCCACCCCGGGCCGGCTTATGGACCTGTTCGAACGGGGCAAGATACTGCTCAACGGTTGCGAGCTTCTTGTGATCGACGAAGCGGACCGGATGCTCGACATGGGCTTCATCCCCGATATCGAGACGATCTGTTCCAAGCTGCCCGAGCCGCGCCAGACCTTGCTGTTCAGCGCCACCATGCCGCCGCCGATCGAGAAGCTGGCGCAGAAGTTCCTCACCAATCCCAAGCGGATCGAGGTAAGCCGGGCGGCTTCGACCAACGAGAATATCACTGCGTTCAAAATCCCGGTGAAGCCTCGCGAAAAGCGCGAGACGCTGCGCTGGTTGCTGGCAAACGATCATGTCGAGACGGCAATCGTTTTCTCCAACCGGAAGACGACCGTGCGCGAGATCAACAAGAGCCTGCGGAGCTACGGCTTTGCCAGCGGCGAGATTCATGGCGACATGGACCAGTCGAGCCGCATCGCAGAACTCAACAGGTTCAAGGCGGGCGAGATCAACATTCTCGTCGCATCCGACGTCGCAGCGCGTGGACTCGACGTGAAGGGCGTCAGCCACGTCTTCAATTTCGACACGCCGTGGCATCCGGACGATTACGTTCACCGGATCGGCCGGACGGGGCGCGCGGGGGCCAAGGGCCGCGCCTTCACTTTCGTGACCAGCGACGACGAAGAGGCGTTTTCCAATATCGAGAAGCTGACCAAATCGAAGGTCAAGGCGTTCGGCAAGGAAGACGTACGGGTCGAACTGGTCGATGCGAAGCCGAAGGCTGAAGGTGGCCGCAGCCGCTCCCATGAAGACAAGCCGGAAGCATCAGAACGAGAAGGCGATCGCGAGGCGCAGGAAAAGTCCAAGCCGTCCCGCGCGCGCAAGCCGCGGCGCGACGAGCAGGAGGCTGATCGCGCGAGCCAGGCGAAATCTTCGCGTGGGCGAGGAGGCCGGTCGCGCGGGGATGACAATGAGACGATCCCTGCCGGTGAATGGAATGGCCCTAAGCCCGATTTCCTTTCCGTGAGCGCCCTGTAGTCCCCACTTTTTTTCTAGTGTGCGGTGCATGCCGGTTAGGTCTGTTTTAACCATTTAGGGAGCAGGCTTTTCTCGACATAGAGACCTCCGATGACCAACAAAGACACCAGCCCCGAGGCGATACGTCGGCGCACGCTTGCCGCGCTCGACATTCTCGATTCAGCTCCCGAAGACGAATTCGACGCCCTGGTCAGGGCTGCGCGCAGAATCTTTGGCGCGCGAACGGCATATATTTCGCTGATCGATACCGACCGGCAATGGTTCAAGTCGCGGGAGGGCTTCGAGCCGAGCGAGGTATCGCGCGAATGTTCGATCTGCGCGACTGCGGTCGACGAAGGCCGCGAGATTGTTGTCGAAAATCTGCAAGAGCACCCGGTGTACGGTAAGAAGCCGGAGATTGCGGCCATGCCGCATTTCCAGTTCTTCGCCACGATTCCGTTCATGGGGCCATCGATCGATGGGTTGAGCGCGCCTGTCGGGACACTTTGCGTCATCGACGACCGACCTTGGATCGCGGCCCGGGAAGAACTCGATGAACTGCGCCATCTCGCCAAAGTGATCGAATCGCTTTTGAGAAACCGGTTGCGTGCCAAGCTCCTCGAGACGGCTCTGATCGAACGTAAGGAACTTGTCGATCGGTTGCGCCGGACCCAGCGCCAGTTCGAGCTTGCCGAAGAGATGGCGCAGGTCGGCCACTGGCGGATGGATCTCGAGACACAGGAACTGTTCTGGTCGCGGCAGACCGCGGCGATTCACGCAATCGAGAATCCGACCAGAAAGCATCTGGAGGGCGGGCTGGATTTCTTTCCTGCTCATGATCGCCCGCGTATTGCTCAGGCGGTCGAGGAGTGTGCCGCGAATGGCACGCCTTACGATCTGGAGCTCGATTTCCGCGATACGAAGGGTGTTTTCAAGCGAGTCCGTGCCATCGGCGAGCGTGAAGTTGTAGAAGGCAAACCGGTCGCGTTAATCGGCGTCTTCCAAGACATTACCGAGCGTTATAAACTCGAGACCCGGCTCCGCGCTGCCGCCCATGCGGACCCGCTGACCGGGTTGCCCAATCGTGCGCGTCTTAACCAGTATCTCGACGACGGGATAAGTTGCAGCCGGAAACACGGTACACCGATGGCGGTGCTGCTGATCGACCTCGATCATTTCAAGGACGTCAACGACCAGCTGGGTCACGAAGCGGGAGATCGGGTACTCAACGGCGTGGCCGCGCAGCTGCTAGGCGAGCCTTTCGCGGGTCAGATGGCCGCCCGGCTTGGCGGGGACGAATTCGTTCTGGTGCTGGAAGACGAGCAACTGCTTGCCGATCTGCCGGCCACCCTGGACCTGCTGTTGGGCAAGCTGCGCTTCGAGATCGGACGGGAAGGCGAAATCATGCCCGTCAGCGCGACGATAGGCGCGGCATGGCTGACCGATTGCAACGACGACAGCAGTGCGCTCCTGCGCTGCGCTGACTACGCACTCTATCAGGCCAAGCGCGCCAAGCGCGGCACTGCCTCAATCTGCCCCGATGCGATCGCGGGCGAACGCCTGCGCGCAAGCCCTCAGCTCAGGATCGTGAATTAGCGGCGGCCCGGCAGGCGGTCCAAGGCACTGGATAGCAAGCGCTGACCGACGTCTCAGTCCGCAAGCTGCACGAAGCTGTCGATCACACGTTTGGTGCCGCTCGTCTCGAATTCGATTTCGAGCTTGTTGCCTTCCTGATCGGTAACGGTTCCGTAGCCGAACTTGTCGTGAAACACGCGCGCGCCCAATGCGATGTCGCCACGCGGTTTCGCCGCGAAGCTGGCCGCGCTTCGGCGGCTTTCCTGCACGCGTACGGGGCGCGTTTCGTAGCCGGTAGCCAATGCACGCTGCCATCCGGGACCGCGCTTCTGCGAACGGTCGGGTCGATCGCGCGTGACATGAGCAAAGGGGTCTTCACTCTCGCTCCAGTTGGCGCGCCACAAAGACGCGCCGCCTGACATCGTCGTCTCGCTTTCGACGTGATCATCGGGGAGCTCCTCGATGAAGCGGCTCGGAATCGAGCTGGTCCACTGGCCGTAGATGCGCCGGTTGGCGGCGTGCAGAATCGTACAAGCCTTCTTCGCACGGGTGATCGCAACATAGGCGAGACGGCGTTCCTCCTCGAGGCTGGCGAGGCCGCCTTCGTCGAGGGATCGCTGCGATGGGAACACGCCTTCTTCCCACCCGACAAGGAACAGGTGATCGAATTCGAGCCCTTTTGCGGCGTGGATGGTCATGATCGTGACCTTGGCATCCTCGGCATTCGCTTCGTTGTCCATCACCAGCGCAACATGTTCGAGGAAGTCGCCGAGCGTCTCGTAATCTTCCATGGCGCGCGCTAGCTCGGAGAGGTTTTCGAGGCGGCCCTTGGCTTCGGGCGTGCGCTCGTTCTCGAGCATGGCCTGGTAGCCGCTTTCCTCCAGCACCTGCCGCAGCAGCTCGGCCGGGGCGAGACCCTCGGCCTGTTCGCGCCATTGCAGGAATTGCCGCATCAATCCGCCGATTGTTCCGCGCGCGCGCGCGGGCAGCTCGTCGCTGTCCGCCAGATCGAGCGACGCGGCGGCGAGCGGCATGCCGGTACGCCGCGCGTGCTGGTACATCTTCTCCAGCGTCTTCGCGCCGAGCCCGCGCTTGGGCTGATTGTAGATGCGCTCAAACGCGAGGTCGTCTGCCGGCTGTGCGATGACCCGCAGATAGGCGAGCGCGTCGCGGATTTCGGCGCGTTCGTAGAACCGGAAACCGCCGATGATGCGGTATGCCATGCCGATCTGGATGAAGCGGTCTTCGAATTCGCGGGTTTGGTACTGCGCGCGCACAAGGATGGCGATCTCGTCGAGGCCCACGCCGCCACGCTCGAGGCTCTCGATCTCCTCGCCCACGCGGCGCGCTTCCTCAGGCCCGTCCCATACGCCGATGACGCGGACCTTCTCGCCCGTGTCGGTCTCGGTCCACAATTCCTTGCCGAGCCGCTGGCTGTTCGCGCCGATCAGGCCCGACGCCGCGCCGAGGATGTGCGGGGTGGAGCGATAGTTCTGCTCCAGCTTGATGACCTTCGCACCCGGAAAATCCTTCTCGAACTTAAGGATGTTGGCCACTTCCGCACCGCGCCACGAGTAGATCGACTGGTCGTCGTCGCCGACAACGCAGATGTTCTTGCGGTTCTGTGCCAGCAGCCGCAGCCACAGGTACTGGACCTGGTTGGTGTCCTGATATTCGTCGACCAGAATATATTTGAAGCGGTTCTGATACTGCTCCAGCACGTCCGAATGCTGCCGGAAGATGTTGAGCATGTGCAGCAGAAGGTCGCCGAAATCGCAGGCGTTCAGCGCCTGCAACCGCCTCTGGTAGGTTTCGTACAACTGCGCGCCGCGCCCGTTGGCATAGGCCTCGTTCTCGACCGCATCGAGATCGCCGGGGTTCAGCCCGCGGTTCTTCCACCGGTCGATCAGCCCGGCCAACTGGCGCGCGGGCCAGCGTTTTTCGTCGAGCTCGGCCTCGGCGATCAGCGCCTTCAACAGGCGCAACTGATCATCGGGGTCGATGATCGTGAAGTTCGATTGCAAGCCGACCAGCTCTGCATGGCGGCGCAGCATCTTGGCGCCAATCGCATGGAACGTACCGAGCCACGGCATGCCTTCGACCGCATCGCCCAGATGACGACCGACACGCTCGCGCATTTCGCGGGCAGCCTTGTTGGTGAAGGTGACGCACAGGATCTCGCTCGGCCAGGCGAGGCGCATCGCGACAAGGTGTGCGAGTCTTGCGGTCAACGCCGAAGTCTTGCCCGTGCCGGCACCCGCCAGCATCAGAACAGGACCTTCTGTGGTCAGCACGGCCTCGCGCTGCGGCATGTTGAGGCGCGCGGCATAGGGAGGAACGTCCGCATCTCCGGCGGCTTGGGCGAGGGGGTAGTGATCATTCATGGCTGTGGCCGAACAGGTAGGGAACGCTTCGAAACGGGGCAAGGGAAGCCGCTTGCGCAACCCCCAATTCGGAACCCTGCCGAGGAGCGCCCGTTGGTCGAGCAAGGACGAGGGAAAAAAGGAGACAGAGACATGAAGAACTATATTCTCGCCGCCACTGCCGCCTGTGGCCTCGCTGTTGCTGCAGTTCCGGCCATTGCGCAAATGGAGTCGGACGCCGAAACCTACGTCATGACTGATGCGCAAGAGCAGATGTACATGAACTGGCCGGCTGAAAACCGCACGACCTATCAGGCTTGGCCGATGAATGCTCAAGAGTACTTCTGGACGCTCAATGACAATCAGAAGAAAATCTGGTGGGACACGCTCAACAACGACCAGCGCGTCAAGATCGTGATGATGGAGCCCGCGCAGCAGACTGCGACCTGGGATTCGATCTACAAACAGTTGAACGGCACCGCAACGCCGATGGCGACGACCAGCGCCAATGCGAAGATCACCTATACCAGTAATGCAATGGTGCAGCCGACCCCGGGCGACGCTGGCCCGCCGCCTGCGAAGCTGCCGATCTGCGAGCCGATGCAACAGGATAATTGCATCAATCGCGGCGCGATCTGATCAGCGATTAATCTGTTCTAAGTCTAGGCAACGCCGGGAGCGATTCCGGCGTTGTCGCGTTTGGGTCGAGAGGAGACAAGGAATATGAACAAAATCCTTTTGACCGGCGTTGCCACCGCGATTGCGAGTCTCGCCGTGCCCGCAGCGGCCCAGACCGCTCCAAAGATCGATTACGTCAGTCAGGAAATGGTGCAGCAGGTGCCCAAGGGCGAAGAGCCTGTTAGGGGCGACTTGCCGATCTGCAAGCCGAAGCAGGAAACCAACTGCATCAACAGCTGGGAAGCCAACAAGACTGGCAACCGCCCGATCAATTACTGGCCGGGCCGCCCTGCGAGTGAGATCAAGGAGCCGCTGCCGCTCAATGATCCGAACGACTGAGCGCAGTCAAAACAGAGTACTGACGAATCGGGGCGTCTGCGCGAGCGGGCGCCCCTTTTCCGTATCAGGCGGCAGGCCGGAGCAGCAGAAGCTTGGCCTTGCCTACCTTTCGCTCGCTCTCGATCTCGACCTCGCGCAATTTCACATCCTCGCGCGCGCCGACTTCCAGCGAAATCCAAGTGGCCGGGCCGATCCAGCCCAGTCGCGCCAGCTTGTCGATCGCGACCGCACCTGCGCCGGTATCATAGGGTGGATCGAGCATGATGAGGTCGTGCGGCACCTTGGCTGGTCCCAGCCGAAGGACGGAAGCCTGCTGAACCGAGCTGCGCTGCGCTGCGCCAAGCTTGGCAATATTGGCCCTGATGGCATCGATGGCGCGCTTGTCTTCCTCAACGAAGAGGCATGAGTCGGCGCCGCGGGAGAGCGCTTCGAGGCCGAGCGCACCCGATCCTGCAAAAAGGTCTGCAACGCTCAAGCCTTCTAAACTGCCGAGGCGACTGGTGAGCATGTTGAACAGGGTTTCGCGCATCCGGTCTGCTGTCGGCCGGGTGGTCTCGCCGGTCGGAGCTACGATAGTCCGCCCGCGCCAGTCGCCTGCGATGATTCGCATCAGTCGCGCCCCTGTTTGACCGCAGAGCGGAACTTGCCGATATCGTGCTTCCTGACCTCGATCACCTGCCCGCGCGGTAGATCGCCCAGTGAAACCGGACCGAAGGACGTCCGCATCAGGCGGTTCACCTTGAGTCCCAGATGTTCGAGCACGCGGCGCACTTCGCGGTTCTTGCCTTCGGTGATGGTCAGCTCGATCCACTGGTTGGCACCGGTGCGCCGCTCCAGATTGGCGTCGATGCGCCCGTAGTGGACGCCATCTATGGTGACGCCTTCGATCAGCGATTCGAGCTGGGCCTGCGAGACTTCGCCGTGGGCGCGGGCGCGATAGGTGCGCTCGACCGCATTGGCAGGCAGCTCAAGGAGGCGTTTGAAGCCGCCATCATTAGTCAACAGCAGCAACCCCTCGGTGTTGAAGTCGAGGCGGCCGATCGGCATCACCCGGGGGGCGTCCTTGGGCAAGGCGTTGCGCAGCGCATCGTAGATGGTGGGGCGACCGCGCGGATCGCGTTCAGCGGTGATGAGGCCAGTCGGCTTGTGGAATGCGAACAGCCGCGTCGGCTCTGGCTTGGCGACCGGCTTTCCGTCGACCGTGACACCCCTGAGCGTATCGAGAAGGGTGGCGGGAGTTTCGACCACCTTCCCATCGATCGCGATGCGGCGGTCGGCAATCATCCGCTCCACTTCGCGGCGGCTGGCGACACCGGCGCGAGCCAGCAGTTTGGCGATGCGATCGCCGCTCCGGTCGTCGTTATTTGTCGTATTCATACGGTCCGCTTAGCGCGGTCGCCGGGTTCCACCAACCTTGCGCTTCGCCCTGTTCGATTTAACGCGCTCGAAGTTCGGATGCGGCCGCCGATCGATGTGAGTGTCATTCTCGTTATCGAAGATGCGCCACCCTTCACCGGTGCGAAGAAGTGCTGCCCCGCAACACTCGCAAGTAGTGCGAAAGTTGAGATCATCGTGCCAGACCCGGTGTCGATTGACCACGTGTCCGCGCACTTTGCAGACGATTCCACGCAACATTGCAGGCGTTCCCCGATCAACCCCCTCTCTCTAGCACAAGCAGATTAGTTTGTTGCCTGAAATTAGCGCGCAGCCTCACAATATTTTGATTTACAATAAAAAGTAATTTTCAAATGAATCCTGCAACCGCGAAAACGTGGCTTCGGACCCGAACACTTATTTTCGAATGAGGCAGCTCCGTTCAACCCTGCGTCAGGGGGCTATGCGAAGGGGGAGTTGGCAAGCTAGGAAGCGCTGGCAACGAGGAGGGGTGTTCGATGGGCGATGCACAAGCCGACAAGAAGAAAAAGCCGGGCTGGCGTACTGTCCTGCGCTCTCTGCGGAATCGGAAGAGCGGTTTCATGGCGCTGTTCGGGTTCGCCCAGGGGCTGCCGCCGGCGCTGTTTCTCGGCACGCTCTATGCCTGGTTGAGCGAAGCCGAGGTCGACCTGGAGACGATGGGCGTCTTCAGCCTCGTCGGCCTTGCCTACGCCTTCCAGTTCCTGTGGTCTCCGCTGCTCGACAAGGTGGATATCCCTGGCCTGAGCAAGTTGGGCAAGCGCAAGCAATGGATCGCGCCGATGCAGCTGATCGTCGGCATCGCGCTGCTTGTCATGAGCTTCCTCGACCCGAAGAACGCGCTCGGCTGGTTCAGCCTGCTCGCCGCGGTCGGTGCCTTCGCCAGCGCGACACAGGACATCGCGATCAATGCGTGGCGTATCGATGTCGCTGACGAGGAGGCGACGCTCGATATCCTGTCGACCATCACGCAAATGGGTTTTCGCCTCGCTGCGCTGGTCGGCGGTGCATTTGGCCTGATTATCGCCGAGCGGATTGGCTGGCCGCAGACCTATCTGATTATGGGTGCGATCATGCTCGGCATCGGCATCGCCAGCCTGTTCGCGCCAGATGCCACCGTTTCCGATGATACCGCAGCGACGGCTGCCGCCAACGCGGACGAAGTGGCGGAGCTCTACAATGCCGGCGAAGTGACCGAGAAGGTGCGCACCCGCGCGCTGATCGCAGTCGGCGTGCTGTGGGGCTGGGCGATCATCACGGTCGTGGTCTTCATGGTCCGCTCGATGACCGCAACGCCCGACACGCGGCCCGACGTGACGCTGTTCACGACGACATACGGCCCGCTGATCGTGCTCGCGACAGTGGTGCTGCCCGCGTTCATCGCGGCCTGGGTGGCCAGGCAGAAGCGCGAGGGCCGCAACGTCATCCACGCCGCGCCCGGCGTGGGTGCGGGGCATGCGGTCAAGTTTACAGACCACCTCTACCGCGCGCTCGTGCTGCCGCTGGTCGAGTTCGTCGGCAGGCTCGGCTGGTCGCTGGTGCTGATCCTCGCGATCGTGCTGACCTACCGCATCTGCGATTCGATCTGGGGCGTATTCGCATACCCCTTCTATCTCGGCGAACTGGGCTACACGGGGGACGAGGTTGCCTTCGCCTCCAAGTTCTTCGGCGTGTTCGCGATCATCTTCGGCCTCGCGCTGGGCGGCTGGATCATCACGGTTTTCGGCCGCATGTTCACGCTGACGCTTGGCGCGGCGCTCGCTGCGGCGACCAACCTGCTCTACGCCGATCTGGCGGTCGGCGGGCCGGCGATGCAGGCGGCCAGCGATGCGATCGGCTTCAGCGCGCTGATCGGGTGGATGGCTCCTTTCGGTGGAGAGGGGCTGCCACGCCTGACCTTCACGATCTTCTGGGAGAACCTTGCCATCGGCATTGCGGGCGCAGCGTATATCGCCTGGCTTTCCAGCATCGTGGCCAAGAAGTACGCTGCGGTTCAATACGCTTTGCTCGCCTCGCTAACACTGCTGGTCGGTACGCTCGGGCGCGGGGCGCTGGGTGAGATGATCGAAGTGAAGGGATATCACTACGTCTTCATCTTCACCGCGCTGATCGGGATTGTCGCGGTTGTGCTGTGCGTGCTCGAGTGGATTCGCGAAACGCGGGCCGGTGCAAAGAGCGGCGTGGTCCAGCCGGACCCGCAGATCGCCGCAGAGTAGTTCCGCCTCAATCGGGCAGCGCGCCGCTCAGCCGCAGCACGTCGCCCGCAAGGTAGAGCGAACCTGCGATCAGCACCGGCAACCCGTCGTCGGGCAGGGCGGATAGCGCGTCCGCGACACTGTCGGCCGCGCGGGCTTCCTCGCCGAAAGCGTCCGCCGGGTGGTGCTCGTGACCCGGCACGGGCACGGCGGTGATGCTGGCGATGCTCCCCGCCAGCGGATCGAGCAGCGCGCGGCGATCCTTGTTGGCGAGCATGCCGAGGATCAGATGGAAACGCTGGCCCGCAAAGTGCCGTGCCAGCGCCTCGCCCGCGCTGGGGTTGTGCCCGCCATCGACCCACACTTCGCGCGCGCCGGTGAGCGGCGTCGCAGGAAGGCGTTGCAGCCGTGCTGGCCATGTCGCGCTGCGCAGGCCCCGCGCCATCGCATCGCGCGACATCGTCACGCCGTCTTGTTGGCGCAGCATCGCGATGGCGAGCGCGGCATTCTCCGCCTGGTGCGCGCCAGGCAGCGCGGGGAGGGGCAGGGCGAGCTCGCCATGCTCGTCGGCGTAGTGCAGCCCGGCCTCGGTCGCGCTGGAATGCCACGCACGGCCCCGCATCGCGAGCAGGGCCTCGCGCGCCAAAGCGGCCCGCTCGACCTCCAGCGCCGCGCCTTCCGGGTAGGACAGCGTCACCAGCGGCACGCCCGGCTTGGCGATGCCTGCCTTCTCGAAGGCGATACGCGCGATCGGGTCGGCGGGCACTCCGTCTTCGGGTGCAAGCAAGAACTGCTCGTGATCGATGCCCAGCGCCGCAATCCCGCAGGCGGCGAGCACATCGGCGCGAAGCACATTGGTCGCATCGAAGCGCCCGCCGAGCCCGACCTCGACCACGCAGGCATCCGCCGGTTCGCGGGCGAAGGCGAGGAAGGTCGCCGCGATGGTGACCTCGAAGAAGCTGGGGTTCAGGTCCACGCCTGCATCCAGCACCTCCTCCAGCAGAGCGGCGAGTTGCGCATCCTCGATTAGCTTGCCGGCGATCCGGATACGCTCGTTATAGCGCACCAGATGCGGGCTCGTCGCGACGTGGACGCGCTTGCCGTCCGCCTCCAGCATCGCGCGCAGGAAGGCGCAGGTCGATCCCTTGCCGTTGGTCCCCGCAACGTGGAACGTGGGCGGCAGGCGGTCCTGCGGGTCGCCCAGCCGGGCCAGCAGCGCGCGGATCGTCTCCAGCCCAAGGCGGCCATCGGGGACCGAGAGCGCACCCAGCCGGTCGAGCTGGGCCTGCACCGCCGGATCGTCGGAGCGGGCGAAGTCTCTCATTCTAAAGCCGCCGCCTCTTCAGGGAAGGTTGGGGAGGAGGGACCTGTGCGCCGCCGCTTCCCCACCCCTCGATCCCCTCCCCTGAAGGGGAGGGGAAGATGTTCCTTACGCCGCCGCTTTGCCGCGCATGTAGCGCAGCATCATGGCCAGCTCGGCCTTCAGGTCGTGGCGCTTCACCACGCGGTCGACCATGCCGTGTTCGTGCAGGTATTCGGCGCGCTGGAAGCCTTCGGGCAGCTGTTCTCGGATCGTCTCCTGGATCACGCGCTGGCCTGCAAAGCCGATCAGCGCGCCCGGTTCCGCGATCTGCACATCGCCGAGCATCGCGTAGCTGGCGGTGACGCCGCCGGTGGTCGGATCGGTCAGCAGCACGATGTAGGGCAGGCCTGCCTGGCGCAGCTTGCGCACCATCACGGTCGCCTTGGGCATCTGCATCAGGCTGAGAATGCCCTCTTGCATCCGCGCGCCGCCGGCCGCGGTAACGACGATATAGCCGCAGCGCCGCTTCAGCGCTTCTTCCGCGCCGTCGCAAAAGGCCTGGCCCACCGCCATGCCCATCGATCCGCCCATGAAGTGGAAGTCCTGCACGCCCATCACCGCGGGCTGGCCGTCGATTTCGCCACTCGCCACGGTGAAGGCATCGCGGTGTGGATTGGCCGCACGCGCCTGCTTCAGCCGGTCGGTATAGCGCTTGGAGTCGCGGAACTTGAGCGGGTCTTCCTTGACCTCGGGCTGCGGCAACAGCTCGAAGCCTTCGTCCATCAGCATCGCGATGCGCGTGTCGGCACCGATCCTGCCATGATGTTCGCAACGGGGGCAGACGTAGAGGTTGTCAGCATAGTCGCTGGCGAAGATCATCTCGCCACAACCCTTGCACTTGATCCACAGCGTCTCGTCGGTCGAGCGCTTGTTGGCCACGAAGGGCAGCGAATTGCGGACGCGATTGAACCAGCTCATGCCGCAGCCCTTTCCGCAGAATGGACCGCCTTGGCAAGCCTTGCGGTGAGATCGCGCAGGTGCGCGGGTGCATCTGCGCCATGTTCGGCGACCAGATCGACCAGCGCCGAGCCGACCACCACGCCATCGGCAACCTTCGCGATCGCCCCGGCCTGCTCGGGCGTGCGCACGCCGAAGCCAACCGCGACGGGCAGGTCGGTCGCGGCCTTGAGCCGTTTCACCGCCGCATCGATGCTGTCCTGCGCGGCGCTCTGCTTGCCAGTGATTCCTGCGACCGAGACGTAGTAGAGGAAGCCCTCGGAGCCCTCGATCACGGTCGGCAGGCGGAAATCGTCGGTGGTCGGCGTGGCGAGACGGATCGGAGCGATGCCCCGTTCGCGCAATGCCGGGCCGAGTGCGGAGTCCTCTTCCGGCGGAATATCGACGCAGATCACCCCGTCGACCCCTGCGCCTGCTGCCTCTTGCGCAAACCATTCAGGCCCGCGCCGGACCATCGGGTTGGCATAGCCCATCAGCACCAGCGGCACGTCCGGGTGACGCTCGCGGAACTCGTTGGCGATCGTCAGCACGTCGGCGGTGGTGGTGCCTGCCTTCAATGCGCGGATGTTCGCCGCCTGGATCGCGGGCCCGTCCGCCATCGGATCGGTGAAGGGCATACCCAGCTCAATCACATCCGCCCCGCCTTCGACCAGCGCATCGAGATTGGCCGCGGTGTCGCCATCGCCTGCGGTGACGAAGCACACCAGCGCGGGGTGCGGCTTGGCAAAGGCCCTTGCGATTCGGTTCGTGTTGTTCACCTGCGGTCCTTTGGAGCTGAACGCTGACACACCTGACACAGTGTCCTTGGGGAGAAAAACGGGTCGGCGATGCGCATGGCAAAGAACGGCAGGATGGGAAAGGGTGCGTGAGGGCTCATGGCGCGATTATGCCTGAGGGGCGGGGTGTAGGACAGTCGGTCCTACCCCTCTCCCAACCCTCTCCCCGAGCGGGGAGAGGGCTATTCGGTGTGGCGATCCAAGCCCCCTCACCTTCAGGGGAGGGGGTTGGGGGAGGGGCATGGCGCAGCGTTTCGACCATCTCGCTAAGCCGTTGCAAAACGCCGGCCATGTTCTCGATCACCTCTGCATTGCTGAAGCGGGCAACGCGATATCCTTGCGCTTACAGATAGCGTGGACGCTCTGCGTCGTATTCTGAATGTGCAGCATGCGTATCGCCATCCAGCTCGATGACCAGCTTTGGATCGTTCGAAGCGAAATCGGCGATGAATCGCCCGATCACCTTCTGCCGCCGAAACTTGATCCCGTGAAAACGTCCCGCCCGCGGTTCGAGCCACAGTCGCCTCTCCGGCTCGGACATGCCTTTGCGCATGTCGCGGGCCCGACGGGTCAGTTCGGCGTCGCGCAAGGCCCCTCTCCAAACCCTCTCCCCTGAAGGGGAGAGAGCTTTTGAGGCTTCGCCAAGGCTGATGCCCGGCGGATCATTGGAAATTACGATCTTTCAGACGCTTCGCGCGGTCGCGGCGCTTTGCATAACGCTTGTCCAATGGGATTGTGATCATAGTCACGACCGTCATTGCTGCCACCAAGCCGATCCAGAAAGGCAGGGAACCAAGCGTGAAATTCCCGATGCCAATCCAGTTTAGCAAGGTGAAGCATCCGAACATCCACGCAGTCCAGAAAACTGCCTGAAACAAAGCTCGGACAAAGAGTCGTCTCAAATCTCGACCCCCAGCTTCTCCGCCACAGTGAAGATGTCCTTGTCCCCACGCCCGCACAAGTTCGCGAGGATGATCGCATTCTTGTCCATCTCCTTCGCGCGCTTCGCCACCGCCGCGATGGCGTGCGAAGGCTCCAGCGCCGGGATGATCCCCTCGGTCCGGCACAGAAGCTGGAAGGCTTCCAGCGCCTCGTCGTCGGTGACGGCGGTGTATTCGACCCGGCCGATGTTTTTCAGCCACGCGTGCTCGGGGCCGATGCCGGGATAGTCGAGGCCTGCGGAGATCGAGTGACCTTCGGTGATCTGGCCATCCTCGTCCTGCAGCAGGAAGGTCTTGTTGCCGTGGAGGATGCCGGGCGCGCCGCCGGTCAGGCTGGCGGCGTGCTGGTCGCCATCCAATCCAAGCCCCGCCGCTTCGACGCCGAGCATCTTCACGTCCGCATCGTCGAGGAAGGGGTGGAACAGGCCGAGGGCGTTGGAACCGCCGCCGATGCACGCGACCAGCAGGTCGGGCAGGCGGCCGACGCGCTTGTGCATCTGCGCGCGGGCTTCGGTGCCGATCACGCTCTGGAAATCGCGGACCATCGCGGGGTAGGGGTGCGGGCCCGCGGCGGTGCCGATGATGTAGAACGTGTCGTCGACGTTCGCGACCCAGTCGCGCAGCGCCTCGTTCATCGCGTCTTTCAGCGTGCCGCGCCCGCTGGTGACGGGGACGATCTCGGCGCCGAGCAGCTTCATCCGGAACACGTTGGGCGATTGCCGCTGCACGTCCTCTGCGCCCATGTACACCACGCAGGGCAGGCCGAAGCGCGCGCACACCGTCGCGGTCGCCACACCGTGCTGGCCCGCGCCGGTTTCCGCGATGATGCGCGTCTTGCCCATGCGGATCGCGAGCAGGATCTGCCCGATGCAATTGTTGATCTTGTGCGCGCCGGTGTGATTGAGCTCGTCGCGTTTGAACCAGACCTGCGCACCGCCCAGCGCTTCGGTCAGCCGCTCCGCAAAGTAGAGCGGACTGGGGCGGCCCACATAGTGCTCCAGCAGGTCCTCGAACTGGTCGGTGAAGGCGGGGTCCTTCTTCGCCTCGTCATAGGCCTGCTCCAGCGCCAAGATGTTCGGCATCAGCGTTTCGGCGACATAGCGTCCGCCGAAATCGCCGAAATGGCCGCGTTCGTCGGGCTGGTTGCGAAAGCTGTTCGCTTTCGCGGGGGGCTGGTTGCGGTAGGAATTGGGAACAGCGTCGGTCACAGCAAATCCGTTCGTGCTGAGCCTGCCGGAGCATTCATCGTGCTGCGGACGCGGCTCGGGGGGAGAATCGCGAAAGGCCTATCGGCCGTCACGCGTTCCGACAAGCTCGGCGCGCGCGGGTCAAGAGGGGCCAAGGGGGCGCAGGGGCCACCAGACGCACTCGTCAAAAACCCTGGCCAAGCGGAAACGGAGGCTGCCGGGCGCTCTATAATGGAAGTCTTTTGCAATCGGGCCCGCCTTCGACAGAGCGCGCCGCCTCCTTGTCAGGATATACCAATGTTCAAACCAGTTCTGCTTTCCGCTCTCCTGATCGCCCTGCCGGCGGCACCCGCGCTCGCCGAGGAAGCGGCGGGCGGTCCGCGTGCCGAGCTGCGCGGCGGGGTCGCCTGGGCGGATGGTCATACCGACCCGGTCCTCGGTATCGCGACGGGTTACGATTTCGACCTCGGCGACCACGTCTTCCTGGGCGGCGAGGTCTCGGGCGAGAAAATCCTTGCCGAAGACACCTATGTGGAATTCGCCCTCACCGGGCGCCTTGGCACCAGTGTGAGCGGGAAGGGCAGCGTCTTCCTGGCTGGCGGCTACACCTTCACGCACCACGGCGACGGGCCGCACCTCGGCCTGGGCTACGAGCATCATCTGGGCCACGGTGGAACCTATGTCGCCACCGAATACCGCCACGTGTTCGTCGATCATCACGAGGGCAACGCCGTCACCATCGGCATCGGCACGTTCTTCTGATTGTCGCGCGCGGTCGGGGGCCTAGCGAATTGCCGCCAGCCCCGATCGCGTCTCAGTTTTCCCGGCCGGCGCTCCGTACCGCGTCGCAAAAGGCGCGGATCAGAGCTGTATCCTTCACGCCGGGCGCGCTTTCCAACCCGCTCGAGGTGTCGACCAGCGGTGCGCCGGTCGTGGCGATCGCCTCGGCCACGTTGTCCGGCGTCAGGCCGCCCGCCAGAGCCCAGGGCATCGGGTGGTCGTAGCCGTCGAGGATACTCCACTGGAAGGTCACGCCATTGCCACCGGGCAGCGCCTTGGCAGGGGCATCGAACAGCACCCGGTCGACCTTGCCGACGAACTTGCGCGACCGGTCCAGCGTCGCCTTCTCCTGCAGACCCACCGCCCGCCATGTTTCCACGCCGAGCAGCTTGCGCACCATCGCCATCCACTGGACGGTCTCGCCGCCGTGGAACTGGATGATGTCGGGCCGCACCGTGCGGTAGGCGTGTTCCATCTCGGCAGGCTGCAACGCCACCGTCAGCAGCACCACCTTCGTTTGCGCCGGAACGCGCGCACGCAGCTTCGCGGCGTCTTCGAGAGAGACATGGCGCGGGCTTGGCTCGTGATGGACGAAGCCGATGTGGGTCGCCCCGGCGTCGACCGCCGCATCGACGGTTTCGGGCGTCGAGAGCCCGCAAATCTTGATCTGGGTCATGGCGCGCCTCTTATCGCTTGGCCTGTGAGACGCCAATGCTAGTCTGATCCCCGATTTTCATTCCTTGGGGGGACGGGCGATTCTGAAGCGGATGATGCCGGCGCTGGCGGCGACGATGCTGGCGGCGTGCAATCCTTTTGCGCAGGCAGAGGGTGCACGCGAACAGGTGGACCTGTTCCATGAGCGGCTCAACGCCGGGAACGACAAGGCGATCTGGACCAATGCGGGCGCCGAATTTCGGGAGGCGACGTCGCAAGAGGACTTCGCCCGGTTGCTGGGCACGATTCACAAGAGCCTCGGCGATGCGGGGGAGACCTCGCAGGCGGGGATGAGGGTGAACACCAACACGCAAGGCACCTTCACCACGCTGCAGATGGAAACCACCTTCGAACGCGGAAAGGGGCTCGAGACTTTCATGTTCCGCGGATCGGGGGATTCGCTCCAGCTGATCGGCTACAACATCAATTCGCCCGAGATGATGAGCGCGGTTTTCGAGAAGTATACCGATCAACCGGACCCGGAAGGCGAGGGCGCTGCGCAAGCGCCCGAAAACGGGCCTCCACGCGCAGAGAAGACTGGTGCAACCGTCCCGGTCATCTCACCGGCCGGTCAGTGACGGTGGGCAACCCGATCGTCAGCGACAGCTGCCGAATGATCGGAAGATCTCGGCGAGCCTCTGATGCGATTTGCCATCCCAAGCGACGGTGATCGGGCGCGCCTGCCGAACCCCACGCTGGACCTGCCGCGTAAAGAGATCGCCGATCTTACCCGAGAGCCCCCAATTGTCGGCGACCCGTGGCTTCATGGTCAGTGTCACGCCCCTGCTGCCGACCTCCAAGCTGACCGGGATCAGCAGTTCCCAGTCGTCACGCGAATTCTCGTCGTAAACCAAGTCTGCTAGCCGGCCTCTAGCCCTGATACGCTGTCCGTCCTGCTTCAAAATATTGTAGGATTCGTATTTCACGTCCCCGGAGACCCACACGTGGACACGGGAATTATGTGTGCACAGCTTGCTTTTGCTGGCTGAGATGTGGGTCACCCTGCGGGCGTTTTCGAAAATGCAGCCATCGCAGGTCATTAGGCCAGCCGCGCGCCGCTTGACCGTCTCCAGCGCATGGGCATCGACGCCATCCCACCACGACAGACGCCACTCCGCCAACGCGCTGACCGCGCTTGTGGCAGGGAGCTGGTGCACCCTCTGTGCTTGCGCAGCGGACAAGGGCAGTAAGCTCGCCAAGCCGAAAGAAAGCGCGGCAATTGCCGAAATTTTCTTCATGATTTCCCCCCGTTTTTCCGGGAGGCTAAATGAGGCAACCCGCGTTTGTCAAAGCGTCGCCTCGATCTCCCGCGCCGCGATCGCCGGATCGTCCGCTTTCGAAATAGGCCGCCCGATCACCAGCACGCTGGCGCCTGCATCGCGCGCCGCGCGCGGCGTCACGACCCGTTTTTGGTCGCCCACCGCGCTGCCCGCGGGGCGCAGGCCGGGGACGACGAAGAAGCCCTGCTTCCAGCGCTTGTGCACTTCGCCCACCTCGTGGCCGGAGCAGACAATTCCGTCGAGCCCCGCATCCTGCGCAAGATCGGCGAGGCGCAGCACCTGGTCGTGCGCGCTGCCGGAGACGCCCGTGCGTTCCAGATCCCGATCGTCGAGGCTGGTGAGCATGGTCACGGCGACCACCTTCGTGTTCTCGCCCGCCGCCGCCTTGGCGTCTTCCATCATCGCGCGCCCACCCGATGCATGGACGGTGACGATGGCGGGTTCGAGAACGTGGATCGCCTGCATCGCGCCAGCCACGGTGTTGGGAATGTCGTGGAACTTGAGGTCGAGGAAGATCGGCAGACCGACCTGCGCCAGTTCGTGAACACCATGGTGGCCGTGCGCACAGAAGAATTCGAGGCCCAGTTTCAACCCGCCGATGTGTCCCTTGACCTTTTCGGCCAACGCGCGCGCCGCGTCGACGCGCGGCAGATCGAGGGCGAGATAGACGGGGTTGGTCACGGCTGCGTCGACTTGTCCTCTTGCTCTGCGTGATCTTCGGTGGGCTTCTCGTCCGCGGTCGCCGGTTCGTCGACCGCCCCCGAGTCCGCGTTCGCGTCCGCGGTGTGATCCGCATCGGTGGCCGCTGTGTCCGGCTCGTCGGCGCTATCCTCAGCCCGAGTATCGTCGGTCGACAGCAGCGGTTCCGGTTCCGCAGGTGTTTCCACCTCCGCCGTATCCGCCGCAGCGGTTGCTTCGGCATTCTCGCTGACGGTTTCGTCGGCAAGCGGTTCCTGCCGCAAAGCTTCCTCGCGTTCTGCCTCGCGCGCCGCTGCCGAGACCGAGCTGGCCTTCGCGGCGATCTCGAGGCTGCGGATCTTGCGATTGAGGCTCCAGATAATGCCGCGCGAAATCAGCCATGTCGGCAGGAAGCCGAGCAGGAACGAGATGATGACAAGCGCGGGGACCTTCGTCTCCAGCACCAGATTGTCCCAGATCGTCACCTCGACCGGGTTCCAGTTGAAGAACGAGAACAGGAGGACGCCGAAAAGGATCAGCACCCAGATGATCGTCCGTATCACTTGCATTGCGAAATCCCCCACCAAGGTCCCATGTCGAATGCGCCCGGCGCAACCCCTTCGAGCCTAAACCGGCCTGCCGCGCCCGTCCAGCGAAACGCCCCCGGTAAAACCCTTAGCCGAAGACGCGCGCGAAGATCGTGTCGACGTACTTCAAGTGATAGTCGAGGTCGAACAGGGCCGATAGCTCGTCCTGGGACAATGCCTGGGCGACATCTTCATCCTGCTTCAGCAGGTCGAGCAGTTGCAGGCGCCCGTCCGATTCCCACACCTTCATCGCGTTGCGCTGGACGATGGCGTAGGCGTCTTCGCGGCTGACGCCGTGCTGGGTCAGCGCCAGCAGCACGCGCTGCGAATGGATGAGGCCGCCCATCCGGTTCATGTTGGCCTCCATCCGCTCGGGATAGACCAGCAGCTTGTCGACCACCCCGGTGAGGCGGGCGAGCGCGAAGTCGAGCGTGATGGTCGCGTCGGGGCCGATGAAACGCTCGACCGAGGAGTGCGAGATGTCGCGCTCGTGCCACAGGGCCACGTTCTCCAGCGCGGGCAGGGCGTAGGCGCGGATCATGCGCGCCTGGCCGGTCAGGTTTTCGGTCAGCACGGGGTTGCGCTTGTGCGGCATGGCCGACGAACCCTTCTGCCCCTTGGAGAAGAACTCTTCTGCCTCGAGCACTTCGGTTCGCTGGAGGTGGCGGATTTCCACTGCCAGCCGTTCGATGGAGCCTGCGACCACGGCGAGCGTGGCGAAATACATCGCGTGGCGATCGCGCGGGATCACCTGCGTGCTCACGGGTTCGGGCACGAGGCCCAGCTTGTCCGCCACATAGGCTTCTACGTCGGGCGAGATATTGGCGAAGGTGCCGACCGCGCCGCTGATCGCGCAGGTCGCGATTTCGGTGCGTGCATCCCACAGCCGCGCGCGGCATCGGTCGAACTCGGCATAGGCCTGCGCGAGCTTGAGCCCGAAGGTGACGGGTTCGGCGTGGATGCCGTGGCTGCGCCCGATGGTGGGGGTGAACTTGTGCTCTTCCGCGCGCCGCTTGAGCGCTTCGAGCAGGCCGTCCATGTCGGCCAGCAGGATGTCGGTCGCGCGGACCAGCTGCACGCTCAGCGTGGTGTCGAGCACGTCGGAACTGGTCATGCCCTGATGCATGAAGCGCGCTTCCTCGCCCACA
>Ga0098073_1000020_pt1 | contig 84472 bp, 89 predicted proteins | sample 31_taG_FD_75060 | JGI IMG/M metagenome (GOLD analysis project Ga0098073, IMG submission 75060) | Marine viral communities from the Gulf of Mexico - 31_GoM_OMZ_CsCl metaG | ecosystem: Environmental > Aquatic > Marine > Oceanic | place: Gulf of Mexico | collected 2015-07-12
ACCCAGACTTTGTCAGTACATGCACCACTGAAATATGAAAAAATTGGATTGGGCTTTTCATTTGTAAATGATGAATTAGGCTTCGAGAATTTCACATACATGTATGGTGATTTTTCGTATACCATTCAATTGAATGAAATTTCAAAATTGGCTTTTGGACTTAAAGCAGGATTTACTGCTTTCAGTGTAGATAATGAGCTTTATACCTCTAATACAAATGATCTATTAATTAGCAATATTGAAAGTCGGTGGACAACAAATGTTGGTGCTGGTATTATGTGGTTATGGGAACGCGGTTATTTAGGGTTATCTGCACCTAGGTTAATAAATAATGATTTTGTTCCAGATAGCGAATTCAAGGCTTTAGAACGTGCTAGTTATTATTTTACTGGAGGATATGTCTTTAATATTGGATTTGATACTAAATTCAAACCATCATTCATGATTAAAGCAACTAATGGAGCAACAATATCTACTGATTTAACTGCTAATTTTCTATTTTTCGAAAAACTTTGGGTAGGAGCAGGTTATCGATTTAGTGATACAAATGGAGCAATTGGGTTTATGTCCGATTTTCAAGTGCTCAGAGATTGGCGTGTAGGTTATACTTTTGAATTGCCAACATCTGAAATCCGTCCTTATACAAGTGGAACTCACGAAATTATAATAATGTTTGAAGTTTTTAATCAACGAAAACGTGAATCATCACCAAGGTATTATTAGGTATGAAAAATTATATAAAAACCTTATTCATAACAATTCTATTACTATGTAATGGAAACTTTTTGTTTGGCCAAGAGACACGTCTGGAGTTAGGCGATAAATATTTTGACCAATATGCATTTAAAAAGGCAATAACTCTATATGGAGGCATTCCTGATGGGAAAAAAAACTGGCGTGTTTTTGCGAATTTAGGGGATTGTTATTATAACATTTCGCAGCCCGAAATGGCTATTCAGTATTATAAAAAAGCCTTAAATAAAAAGAAATTTAATGTGGAACGCTATAGACTTAGGTTGGCCCTAAGTATGCTTAGTGTAAACAATTGCAAAGATGTTATCAATGAATTACTAAGTCAAGATAAGATGACACTTCTAGTATTAGGACGTTATTATGGGCTAGATTTAAATTCTGACGATATTCCTGACGATATCGAATTACAAATTTGTGAAGGCACCAAAAAACCCACTTCTGGAATAACATTAAAAAATTTAGATATCAACTCTCAATATTCAGATTTTGGAGGATTCTATTATCAAGATTCTAAGAATAATAATGACAAACTTTATTTTGCTTCAGCTCGTGAAAAAGAAGACAAAAGAAAACATAATAAGCGACTATATAAATGGAATGAGCATCCTTTTTTAGATTTCTATGAAGCATTAGTGACCACTGATTCTCTTCAAATAATTGCTGATGATAGCTCTAAGATTAGCAGTCAAATTAACAATGCGGCGCATCAAGCGTCTATGGCTATTACAAAGGATGGCAAATACATGTATTTTTCAGGTGGCGAAGTCAAACCAAATGGTAAATTAAAATATAACAAGCAAGGTGTTTCAATTTTAAAATTACATAGAGCCTCATTGGATGAAAATAATAAGTGGACTATAACTGATGAAGATAAAAAGATTATGGAGCATTTTAATCTTGAAAACTATTCTATTGGAAGTCCTGCTCTAAGTCCAGATGGCAAGAGATTGTATTTTGTAAGCTGTGCACCATTTCCCGAAGCACAAGGGCAAACTGATATTTATTATTCTGATATTACTGATGCTGGTTTTGGTCCCATAGTAAACCTAGGGCAAAAAGTTAATTCGCCAGGACGAGAAATGTTCCCATTTATATCTAAAGACAATATTCTATATTTTTCTTCTGATGGTGTTTATGATGGTGAATATAGACAAGGACTTTTGGATATATACTACTATGATTTAAATAAAAAAGATAAGGTAAAATCAATGGGAGAACCTTACAATAGTAGAAAAGATGATTTTGCCTATTTTGTTAGATTGACACCTGAAGATTCGACGTATTCTAGCCAAGGCTATTTTTCATCCAATAGAGATACATTTATTCACTTGGGTGACACTATTTATGCTAAAGGAGACGATGATATTTATAGTTTTAACGTTAAAAAAGAATGTAGTCAAATTATACAAGGAACCATTGCAGATTTAAAAACAGGAGATTATTTAGATGATGCAATTGTTGAATTAATCAATTCAGATGGCATGATTAAAGATACACTTCAAGTCAGTTCAAATGGATCTTTTAATATTAAGGTGAGCTGTAATGAATCCTTCAGTTTAAGAGGAAGTAAATTAAGGTACGAAGATGATCTTCACAAAATAACAACTAGTGATGGGTCTAGGCTTAATAATATTCAACTTAAATTAAAGCCTTATCCATGCGAGATAAAAGTTGAACCAATTAGGTTTAAATTTAATGATTCCTTGATACAACCAAATGAAGGGAAGAAACTTGAACCACTTATTAATCTGCTGTTAGCAAATAGAGATCTAAGAATACGTATTGAATCACATACAGATTCTATCGGTAAGAATATTGATAATTTAAGGCTATCACAAAAAAGAGCAAACGCAACAAAAGACTACTTAATTAGTAAAGAAGTTCATGAAGGTCAAATTCTTAGCGCTGTAGGATTGGGAGAAAATTGTCCACTTTATACAACCTCATACATCAGAAGTCTCTCAACTAGAGAAGAAAGGTTAGAAGCTCATAATAAAAATAGACGCTCTATTTTTATCTTAGAAGATTGTGAAGGTTACGCATCTGACTGTAATAATAACAATCCATAATCTAATTTTATTGATTGATCTTATCTAATTACAACTTACGTTTAATATATTTTCTATATTAGTGTAAACTAGCTAATCATTTACTTCATGGAAAATCAAACCATTATTCTTGTAGTAATGTCTATTTATATGATATTACTAATCCTTTTTGGAATTTATCAAGGACGTAATGTTAAAACTGGCTCTGACTTTGCTATAGCAGGTCGTAAATTACCAGGCTGGGTCGCTGCACTTTCTGAACGAGCGACAGGTGAGTCGTCATGGGCACTCCTAGGTTTGCCTGGTGCTGCATATGCGACAGGATTGATGGAAGTTTGGACAGCTATAGGTTGTGTTGCAGGTATAATAGTAGCTTGGGTTTTATTAGCCTCTCGTTTGCGAAATGAAGCCGAAAAATACGAAGTTGATACGTTTACAGATTATATCGCTAAACGTCATGGTGAAGTAGGGAAGTGGATTAGAATTGTGGGTAGCTTAACCATTGTTTTTTTCTTCTTTTTTTATGTTGGTGCTCAATTTATTGGAGGTGGAAAAACACTTAACAATTTGTTTGGAATCAATCAAGATTTAGCCATGATTATCATTGTTATTTTGGTAATTCCTTATACTATTTACGGCGGTTTTCGTTCTGTAACTTATACTGATGTGATTCAAGCTATAATCATGATTATCACGCTTATAGTGGCTCCAATAGCTGGTTTGATTTATTTGTCTGATATGCCTGAAGGCACTGTGTTTGCTCATAATATTGCTGACGCATTGTCAAAATCTGGCGAGGCCTATTCTACAATGACTGGAGGTGCAGTTGTAAGAGAGGACTCTGCACTTTATGGGTCATTATCTGAGGTGTTTCCTAATTCAATGAATATAGTCAAAGGTTTAGGTAGTGGAATCATTATTGCTGGAGCCTTTTCTTGGTTTTTTGGTTATTTAGGTGGTCAACCTCAATTGACCATGCGGTTTATGGCAATTAAAGATGAAAGAAACGCCAAAATTGCCCGAAATATTGGTGTGATTTGGACTGTTATTGCTTATACTGGAGCCTTGATGGTTGGGTGGATTGGCATTGCCATTTTTGGGCCATCTGGATTGCAAGATCAAGAAACTGTGATGCCAGAAGTTTTGACTACAGTGTTTAATCCTGTGGTTTCAGGCATTTTAATTACAGGTGTTTTGGCTGCGATAATTTCTACTGCAAATTCTTTACTTATTCTGTCGGCAACAGAACTATCTGAAAACATTATTAAAGTTGGTAAGAAATCATCGTTAGATTCAAAAACCTCATTGTTTCAATCCAGATTGGTTACTGCATTATTGTCCTTAGTAGCCTTGTTAATGGCTTATTTTTCACCTAGCGATTTGGTTTATGCCATTGTTGGTTACGTTTGGGCTGGAATTGGTTCTACGTTTTCTATAGTCATTTTACTAACCCTGTTTTGGAAACGATTTCATGGAATTCCTGCCTTATTAACTATTATTGTTGGCTTAACATTTACCATATTTTGGATTGTTTCAGGTATGGATCAAATAGTAACATCCAGATTGTTAACGTTCGTAGTTGCTGGGCTTACTGCAATTATTTCAACCTATTTAATAAAGAAAAGAGCGTCATAATATAGTGATATCTCAAAGCGCAATTAAAACTTAACTTTTACGTTCAACAATAAATGATAAATAACATTACTTTACAAAATTCTACAGGTGATACTATTGTTGCCGTGTTTTTAACGGCACTTATTATCATGATTCTGTATTTTGGTTTCAGAATGTTTGAAATGGCTTATGTTATGCGAACTAAAAAACCGCTTTACAATCATATTTATTTTAAACTCACAAAACTAAATCCCAACCAGCAGGCCATTTTAAGAAATCGGTTTTCTTTTTACAAAAAGTTAAATGATAAACAAAAACAGCATTTTGAACATCGTGTGGCTTCTTTTATAATTGATAAAACCTTTATAGGTCGTGAAGGACAACAGATTACAGATGACATAAAAGTATTGGTTTCTGCAACTGCTGTTATGTTAACCTTTGGATTCAGAGATTATTTTATTGGATTAATTGATAAGATTTTTGTGTATCCTGGGGAATTTTACTCGAATGCCAATGACGAGTATCATAAAGGTGAGCTGAATCCAAAATTGGGTGCTTTAGTGATTTCCTGGCAGCATTTTGAACATGGATTTGATATTGCCAATGATAACCTAAACCTAGGAATTCATGAGTTCGCGCATGCTATTCACTTAAACAGCATGAAAGAGCGCGATGTAAGTTCCACGATTTTTAAAGATTCGTTTAGAGAATTAACCGATTATTTATCTCAAAATAAACCTTTGCGCGACGAGTTAATTGCTTCAGAATATTTTAGAGAATACGCTTTTACCAATCATTTTGAATTTCTTGCTGTTATTATTGAGAGTTTTATTGAAACTCCAGCTAAATTTAAAGGTCAATTTCCTAAAATTTACGACCTCACAAAACAGATGCTCAACTTTAATTTTGCTGGTTATTAGTTTATGGCTAAAGCGCAATATCATATTTATGTTGTAGAACTCTCCAAACGTGTGTTTACAGAAAACCGAAAGTTTAGAGAAGCCAATCCGCAGTTTAATGGTGTTTTAGAATGTTTGTATGTTGGCATGACGAGCAAAACACCTAAAGAACGTTTTGAACAGCACAAAACAGGTTACAGAAATAAGAAGGGTTATAAAATTTCGTCTAATATTGTTCAAAAATATGGCATGTACTTAAGGCCAAGTTTATACAATCACATTAACCCAATAGCAACTAGATTAGAAGCGGTAAAAATGGAAGAAACCTTAGCCCTAGAGTTAAGACGACAACGTTATGCGGTTTGGTATAATTAATTAACTGCTAGCAACAGCCTTCAAATCCTTAATCGTTTCCAAGGGATTCTCACTTCTAAACACAAAACTACCAGCAACCAAAACATCTGCTCCAGCATCAGCCAATTGTTTGGCGTTTTTATCAGTAACTCCACCATCAATTTCAATTTTGGTGTGTGCACCTTTACGTTCAATTAACGCTTTCAGCTGTTTTACTTTGTTGTACGTGTTTTCAATAAAACTTTGTCCTCCAAATCCAGGGTTTACACTCATAAGGCAAACCAAATCAATATCATTAATAGTATCTTCCAATACATTAATGTTTGTGTGCGGATTCAATGCAACTCCTGCTTGCATGCCTTCGGCTTTTATAGCTTGGAGTGTTCTGTGTAAATGTGTGCAAGCTTCGTAATGTACAGTTAGCAAATTGCTTCCTAATTCTGCAAAGGTTTTAATGTATCTGTCAGGATCTACGATCATTAAATGCACATCAATGGTTTTATTAGCATGTTTTGAAATGGCCTTTAAAACTGGCATTCCGAAGGATATGTTTGGTACAAAAACGCCATCCATAATATCAATATGAAACCAGTCGGCTTCACTTTGGTTTACCATTTCTATATCGCGTTGAAGGTTGGCAAAATCTGCCGCTAGGATTGAAGGTGCAATTAATTTACTCATTATTGTTATTGTTGAAGAGGTTTTTGCAAAAGTAGGTAAAAAAATGAACCCAGAGTAATCAGCTCTGGGTTCTTTCATCAATCAAAAAACGAACAGTTATGATAACTGTTTGTAGTCATTATTTAGTTGTAAATATACAAAATACTATCCTAAATATGTTTTTAATATTTTACTTCTAGACGTATGTTTTAATCTACGAATAGCTTTTTCTTTAATTTGTCTTACACGCTCACGAGTTAAATCGAAGGTTTCGCCAATTTCTTCTAAGGTCATAGGATGTTGATTTCCTAAACCAAAGTATAAGCGAATAACATCTGCTTCACGAGGTGTTAATGTTTCTAAAGCACGTTCAATTTCCGTACGTAATGATTCGTGCAATAAATCTTTATCAGGATTTGGAGATTCACCACTACGAAGTACATCGTAAAGGTTGGAATCTTCACCTTCAACTAAAGGTGCATCCATACTGACGTGACGTCCAGAATTCTTCATTGATTCTTTAACGTCATTAATAGTCATATCTAATTCCTTGGCAATTTCTTCCGCACTTGGTGGACGCTCGTGTGATTGCTCTAAGAATGCATAGGTTTTATTGATTTTGTTAATAGAACCAATTTTATTCAACGGCAAACGTACAATACGAGATTGCTCAGCTAATGCTTGTAAGATAGATTGACGAATCCACCATACAGCATAGGATATAAATTTAAAACCACGTGTTTCATCAAAACGTTGTGCTGCTTTGATGAGTCCTAAATTACCTTCATTAATTAAATCTGGTAATGTTAAACCTTGATTTTGGTATTGCTTCGCTACAGAAACTACGAAACGTAAGTTAGCTTTAGTCAGTTTTTCTAAAGCTATTTGGTCGCCAGCTTTAATTCGCTGAGCTAATTCTACTTCTTCGTCTGCTGTAATTAAGTCAACTTTTCCAATTTCTTGTAGGTATTTGTCTAACGATGCAGTTTCTCTATTGGTAACCTGCTTCGTAATTTTAAGTTGTCTCATGTAAAGGTCTCCTTCTTTTTTTAATTAGTGGGATTAATACTCTTGTCGTATAGTTATACGTAAAGTACAGCCGAAATGTTACAAAAAATTTAAAGTTTTATTAATTTTTTGTCTTTTAAATTAATATCATTTAGCATTTCATCTGTGAATTTATAATGCCCACGAGTTGTTATTAATCTAAAATTGTGAGACTTAAGTGCGCTTAATGTGTTTAAGAAAATCCACTTTGACTTTAATAAATTAGTTTTTGGTGTTTTTAAACTAATATCAAAAATGTGCTTTCTTCCTTCTTTTTCAGCAACAATGTCAGGAGTTATGGTTACATCACTTCCTTTTTTGTGATAAGATTTTGGCGTTTCATATCCTTCAAGGTCTGCTTTGATGTTCTCGTAACCTAAATTTTGCAAATAGTTTACAGAAGTTTCTAAAAAATCGGAATGTTCTTGTTTGTCGTTAAATGTCATAGCTATTAAGATAGCAAAAAATATGGGAAATCCAAATATTTAATGAGTTTTAACGTTTGTTGTTCTAGAAGTTATAAGGTTGATTTACTTGAATAAGTTGTTTCAAACTATCTATTTTTTGATGCATTTTATTAAAAAATAGAGTTCTATCCTTTTCGCCTGCATTAATTAATAGTTTTGAACTTCGCATCTGTTTGTCAAAAAATTCACTCATAATTTCACAGGTAGGTTGGTGCTCAACTTTAAAGTAACTCAGAACAGTAAATGGTGTAAAAAATACTTTTTTATTTGGAATTTTAACCATAATTGTATTGCTCATGGTATGAATTTCATTCATATATAAATTATATGATGCTTGGTTATCAGAATCACTTAAACTTTGATGTATAGCTTGGTTTTCAACGAGCTTAATCACATCAGTTATGTCGTCGCAAATTTTTAAAGCCAAATCTTGAGATAATAAACCTGATTCGAAATAATATTGAACTTGTTGTAAGGTTCCAATGATTGTTGAAGAATTCCAAATCTCAGTAATATTAATGTTTTTATAAATTCTACCTAAATCAAAAGCAGCTTCAAGTAAGGATTTTGGAATTCTTTCAATATAGTCATCAAAAGATGTTTTATCTTTTGTGAAATTCATGTCGACGTCCTTTAACCAAACATATATTTTGTACCGTGATAAGTAAGAATCTTTTAATGTGTGGAATAAAGGAATATCCTTTGCTGAATAAACAATGGATGCATTTTTGAGCTTTGTTAATGGATACACATTATTACGTGAAGCAATAAAGTATTCTTCAAGATTTGCTTCATTATGTAATTCAGGAGAAATTTCTGCTAAGATGGTTCTTTCACTGCCAACTTCAAACAACTTATTTAGCGATACATTATAATGTTTAGCCAGTTTAACAGACTCTTCCAGTGATAGATTTGTTCTTAGGTTGATACGTCTGTAGGCGGCATCATACCCAATATCTAAAATATCAGCTAATTCTTCAACAAAAGAAGTGTTGCCTTGACTTTTTGACTTTAGTTGTTTAATGAATTCCTTTTGCATTTTTTATAAAAAATAAGTATCAAAGTAGATATAAATTGTAAATAATGCAAAATAAATATTAAAAGATATTGGTTTTCAGTAAAGTATTATCAATAAATGCAAACTAGATTTGATACCTAAATAAGATTTAGTGGTTTTACAGTTGGACTGCGATTAAAAAAATATGTGATCCGCATGTTGTTTGAATCTGGTCAAAATAATATTAGATCTGCAAAATTCGGACTAGCAGACCAACTTTAATATTAATTAATAAAGAACATATTATGAAAATAATTAAATACAATCTAAGCACAGTATTACTTCTGTTTGTTGTTTTTTCCAGCATAAACCTATATTCTCAAAATCAAGTAATGGCAAAAACATTATTTGTTAGAGTAATTGATATTGAGGGTAAAAAAGTTGGAAAAGGCTATGTTAGGGTAGCGACAGATTCAACACTCGAATTAAGTAGAAGTAATGAATATAGAATTATTCCCCTTAAGAACATTGGATATATAAAAACGAAAAGATCAGCAGGACATAATGTATTAACTGGAGCAATAACTGGCGCGTCAATTGGAGTTATTTTAGGAGTTGCCACTGCAGAACCGGATAAGATATTAGGTTATACAGCAGGTGAAGGTGCTGTGGCATTTGGATCATTAGGATTTATTGGAGGTGCTGCTTTAGGAGGAATAGTCTCTGCAATTAAGAATTCTGTAATATTTTTTATTGATGGTGATAAAAATAAATGGGAGTTGTTTAGGAAAGTACTTCAATAGTAACAATTGAGAATAAAATTCAATAAATAAGTGAATTAAAATGTCCAAAAATAACACGAACTATGATAAATGTCATAGGTGAAAACATATAAAATCTGTAATTTAATAGAGTTTCAATTAATATAAAATTCTTCAATATTAATTGAGATCTAATTAATTCGGGTTTTGAAAATTAGAAACCATGTTGATAATATTAATCATTCATATGATATTGAAAGGGTTGCATAAACAAAGTTTGATAAATGTGCTCTTGAAATTTGAGAATATTCTTCTCAAAATAAAGTATATGTTGCCTTTCTTATTATTATCAATGCTAAATTCAAATAATGAATTAAGTAATTCTGAAAATAAAACTTTTGACATTATAAATAAACAAGAAAGTGTTGGATTTATAAAACTTGAAAAATTAATCAATAATAATACAACTACATATAATATCAATAGTCAGGTTGAAGCCCGGATTTTATTTAGATTCAGAGCCAACTCAATTGAAAAGGCAGTTTATCGTAATGACACTCTAATATTCTCATCAATCTATAGAAAACTCAATAATAAGGTTAAGGTAAATCAAAGAATCACTTTAGTGGACAATAATTATTATTTAAAGACCAAACAAAATAGAGAGCAACTGAATATTGATGTTGTAAAATACAGTCTAGTAATGCTATATTTTGAAGAACCGAAGGATATAAATAAAGTGTACTGTGAGAAGTTGAAGGTTTACTTGCAGGTTGTTCCTATGAAAAGTGGCACATACAAAGTTAATTTCCCAAATGGGAACTATAATATCTTTCATTATGTGAATGGTAATTGCACAATGATAGAGGCCGTTGGGTCTTTCTACAATGTGAGTTTAGTATTAAGAAATAAGGAAATAAATTAATAATATAAGTTTTGTTAAATGAAAAACTCTTAAAAATATTCAGATTATTGTTTGTTGAATGCTATATCTCATAGGATAAAATTTAATAAAACTTGAAATTTAATTCAGATATGGAAACTACTATAAAAACATATTATTTGCTAGTAATTGTATTTATTACCTACTTTATTATGAGCTATCTTTTTAAGTTATTAAATATAAATAATCTCGAGAAAGCATTATTCAAAAGAAATAGTCTCATCTATTTGAATTTAAGACATCTAATTGGAATATTGCTATTTGGCATTTTGTCTTATTTATTAATGCCAGAGTATCAAAATCTATTAACGACAATCACGTATCCAAATTTATTCTTTTTAATTTTAAGCTGTATCATTTTTATTGCAACTATGCTGTTGGCTTGGATTTCTGTAAACAAATCAATTAAAAGGATAAAAATTAAGTCTACGGTCTTTAAACAAAATGGTTGGCTGTACTTTCCAATGCGCATTATGTTTTTATTAGCTTATGAGTATTTCTTTAGGGGTGTTTTATTATTTACTCTAATAAATTCATTCGGAATGGTTGAAGCTATTTCACTTTGTACCGTTTTATACGTTTTGATACATGCTTTTGATACTAAATCTGAAATTATTGGCGCAATCCCTTTTGGAATAGTTTTATGTCTACTGAGCTACTATTCAAAGTCCATTATTATTCCATTTGTATTACATGTAGGATTATCGTTGGTGTATGAAGTTAATCTGTTCAATTATTTAACCTTAAAAATTGAAAAGCCATGAAAGTTTTTTTAACTGGGTCAACTGGATATATAGGTAATCAATTAGCTTTTGCATTAGCCAATAATAATTTTAAAGTAAATGCATTAGTGCGAGATCCAAAATCTAAATGTATGCCAAAGCACAAAAACATCGAGATTTTTGAAGGTGATATATGTGAATTAAGCTCTATTCGTAAGGCCATTAAAAATTGCGATTATGTATGTCATACCGCAGCATTTACTAATCTTAAATATAATCATGTTGATAAATTCTATGAAACTAATGTAATAGGCACAAAAAATGTCCTTGAGGCAGCTCTTGAATCTGGCATTGAAAAGTTTCTATATACCAGTACATTATCAGTTTTTGGTCCTGCGTTATACCATGTGCCAATAACGGAACATCAGCCTAGGCTCAAATCTATAGAGAATGATTATGAACTTACTAAAACCATGTCTGAAGAACTCGTGTTAAAGTATGTTGACAAGGGATTGCCAAGTTGTATATTAAATGTGTCAAGAGTTTATGGTCCGGGCTTAAATACGTATTCAAATGGTGTGAATAAGATTATACGAAAGATTATGAATGATAGTATTCTTCTTGTTCCGTCAAATTTAGATGTAGAGGCAAATTATGTATATATAGATGATGTTGTAAACGCCCATATAGAAGCACTTGGCAACGGTGTAAATGGAGAACACTACATAATTGGAGGAGAAAATGCCGATTATAATAGGTTATTTGGATTGGCTAAGGATGTTTCAAATAGTAAAATTAAAATTGTCAGAATTAATTATAAGTTGATCCGTCATCTAATCAAATTTTACGCTACTGTGAATTCACTTTTTGGATCGAAATCATTGGTGACTCCAAAAGTTTTGGATAGTTTGTTTACTAATAGAAGCGCGTCTTCAAAAAAGGCCATTTTAAATTTAAATCATAAGATTACACCTCTGCGAATGGGTATTGAAAAAACAGTTAATTTTTTAAAAAATGAATCGTCATGAAAACACATTATACAATTGTTACAGGAGCAAGTCAAGGGCTTGGAAAGGCTATGACTATAGAGTTAGCTAAAATGCATGAAAATCTTGTGTTGGTTGCATTACCTGAATCTGGATTAGAGGATTTATCCGATTTCTTGACAACGAATTTTAGTGTAATTGTACATCATCTCGAGCTAGATTTAAGTATGGTCGAAAATTGCATCAAAATTTTTAATTATGTACATGAGCATGACTTAAATATTAAATATCTCATTAATAATGCTGGAATATTAAGTCGTGGCGCTTTTGATACGCTCAGCAGTAATTTTATATTGAAACAGATTGAGGTAAATGTAATGGCTCCAACAATGCTCACCAAATTGTTTTTAGATAATCTCAAGCGAAATAAACCCAGTGGTATCCTTAATGTAAGTAGTCTTGCAGGTTATTTTCCTTTGGTTGAAAAACAAGTGTATTGCGGTACCAAAGCATATGTTTTATCTTTTTCAAGAGCATTAAGGAAAGAACTTAAACAAGAGGATGTATGGGTAACTACAGTTTGCCCTGGAGGCTTAAATACTACTACAAGACTTTGCTATCAAAACAGAATACTTGGATGGTTAGCAAGAGAATCTGTACTATCACCTGAAGAAGCTGCGTTAAAAGCGATAGATGGCCTGATACATAGAAAGGAAGTTGTTGTGCCAGGGATTATAAATAAATTCCTATTACTAATTGACAAGGCCTTGCCTCAAATTATTAAAGATTGGTTGACTAAAAGAGAATTAAAGAAATTGCACTTGTCTACTTAGTATTTTATTAATTTAAAAATTAATTTAGGCGAGATATCATAAAAAAAAATCTCACAATATAATTGTGAGATTTTTTTTTGAATCTATGATAATTTAATCTTTCTTATCATCTCTAGGTTTTCTATCGTCACGGCGATTATCACGTCCACGATTATCTCTACCTCTGTTATCGCGTCCTCCACGACTATTATTATCTCTTGGAGGTCTTTCTTTAAAGCCTTCTGGCTTCGGTAATATGGCTTTTCTAGATACTTTTTCTTTCTTAGTTCTTGGGTCAACACCAAAGTACTTCACATCAAAAATATCGCCCATATTTACAACGTCAGATACGTTTTCTGTTCGTTCCCAAGCCAATTCACTCACGTGCAATAGCACTTCGTTTCCTGGAGCTTCAGTATATTCTACTACAGCGCCAAAATCAAGCATTTTAATCACTTTTACTTCATATATGCTACCAACTTCTGGTTTAAACATTAACGAATCAATTTTAGCTAATACTTGATCGATACCATTTTGGTCAGTACCAAGAATTTCAACAATACCTTCTTCTGTCACAGGATCTTCATTGATAACAATTGTTGTGCCTGTTTCTTTTTGTAATTCTTGAATTACTTTTCCTCCAGGTCCAATTAATGCACCAATAAATTCATTAGGAATTCTTCTGGTAATCATTTTTGGAGCATGAGCTTTCACATCTGCATTGGGAGTAGCAATTGTTTCTACTAACTTTTCAAGGATATGTAATCTTCCATCACGAGCTTGTTTCAATGCATTCACTAAAATCTCATAAGAAAGCCCTTTTACTTTAATATCCATTTGGCAAGCCGTAATACCATCAGCAGTTCCTGTAACTTTAAAGTCCATATCACCTAAGTGATCTTCATCACCTAATATATCAGAAAGAACTGCGTATTTTCCAGATTCAGCATCAGAAATTAATCCCATTGCAATACCAGAAACAGGTTTCTTTAGTTGTACTCCTGCATCCATAAGTGCCATTGTTCCAGAACAAACTGTTGCCATAGAAGACGAACCGTTAGATTCTAAAACTTCAGAAACAACACGAACTGTATAAGGACATTCATCAGGAACCATTCCTTTTAAAGCACGTTGAGCAAGGTTTCCGTGTCCTACTTCACGACGTGAAGTTCCACGAATTGGTCTAGCTTCACCAGTTGAAAAAGGAGGGAAGTTATAATGTAAATAAAAACGCTCTTCACCTTCCTGTGATGGCATATCTATTTGGTTAGCATCTCTTGATGTTCCTAAAGTTACAGTAGCTAATGCTTGAGTTTCTCCACGAGTAAAGATTGCAGAACCATGAGTTGATGGTAAATAATCAATTTCACACCATATAGGTCTAATATCTGTTGTTTTACGACCATCTAATCGTAAACCTTCATTTAAAGTAAGGTCACGAATGGCAGCTTTTTCAGCTTTATAATAGTATTTAGATACCATTCCGCCGTAATCTTCTAATTCTTCTTCTGTGAATGTTGCTTTTATCTCTTCTTTAATAGCATCAAATGCAGCACCTCTTTCATGTTTAGAGGATCCAGCTTTCGCAACAGCATACACTTTATCATATGCCATGTCGTGAATTTTCTTTGCTAAATCTTCGTCTTCTCTTTCTGGCTCATATTCACGAGTTTCTTTTTTGCCAAAGGCTTCAGCTAATCTTACTTGAGCAGCACATTGAACTTTAATTGCTTCGTGAGCAAATTTAATGGCTTCAGCCATTTCTTCTTCTGAGATCTCATCCATTTCACCTTCAACCATCATCACAGAATCAGCTGAAGCTCCAATCATCATATCGATGTCAGATTCTGCTAATTGTGCTAAAGTTGGATTGATAATGAATTCTCCGTTAATACGACCAACTCTTGCTTCAGAGATTGGGCATTCAAAAGGGAAATCTGATAATTGAATTGCAGCTGAGGCCGCTAATCCTGCCATCGCATCTGGCATAACATCATCATCATGAGACATTAACTGAATCATCACCTGAGTTTCAGAATGATAATCTTTTGGGAATAATGGACGTAAAACACGGTCTACTAAACGCATTGTTAAAACTTCTCCGTCACTTGGTCTTGCTTCTCTTTTAAAGAAACCTCCTGGATAACGTCCAGCAGCAGCAAATTTTTCTCTGTAGTCTACCGTTAAAGGTAAAAAGTCTACATCACTTTGCTTGTAATTGGAAACAACAGTACACAAAAGCATACATTTTCCAGATTGCACCACAACGCTACCATGAGCTTGTTTTGCTAATTTTCCGGTTTCGATAGAAATTTCTCTACCATCACCAAGGTCAATGACCTCTCTAAAAACTTTTGGAATCATAAATTTTTTAATTCTAATTTTGATACAATTATTTCCGTATCAAAATTCTGTTAAACAATGGTCGTTGTGTCGTTGTAGTTGTTGTGTGTGACCAATGAAAAACTGTAAATAGCTTCTTATCTTTCAGATTTTATACTCTTCTGATGGAGTTATATGTAAACAAAAAAGAGGCTATAAAGCCTCTTTATGTGATTATTTTCTTAATCCTAATTCTTTTACTATGGCACGATATCTTAAAATATCTTTCTTTGCTAAGTAATCTAGTAATGAACGACGTTTTCCTACTAGTTTTACTAATGAACGCTCAGTATTGTAATCTTTACGATTGTTTTTTAGGTGTTCAGTAAGGTGATTAATTCTGTAAGTAAACAATGCAATCTGTCCTTCAGATGTTCCTGTGTCCTTTGCGTTTTTACCGTGTTTTTTAAAGATTGCCTCTTTTTCTTTTTGATCTAAATACATGCTAATATTATTGTAAATGATTGTTATGTACGATGAAAGATTTTCTTTCAAGCTGCAAAGATAATAAATAATTATGATTTACAAGCGTTTAAGTACTAGATTAAATCTTTTCGATAAACGGCATTAAACCTTTTGTAAATGATTAGGTCTTAACATTATATTAACATAAAAAAAATAATTATGAAAAATTTAAAATTAAAGAACAATGTATGGATGTTCATTGTTGCAATAGGATTGATATTTACTGCCTGCAGCAATAATGATACTGATGAACAAGAAGAAGCTCAAGATTTCTCAGAAGTGGCTTTATCTTCTGAAATTGATGGAGCTTCTGATGCTATGGATGATATCGCAATTCAGATTTACGAAGATCAAGAAGAAGTTGAAAGCGGAGGCGCTAACACAGAAGGAGATTTAGACAGAACAGCTAATATGTTTCCTGATTGTGTTACAATTACAATAGTTATTGAAGCTATGTCTAGAGAAATTACAGTCGATTTTGGTACCGAAGGTTGTGTTATAAATGGTAATACCTTTAAAGGGAAAATGATACTAAGTTATACGCGTAATCCTGAAGCACAACAAATTACGATTTCAAAAACACTAGAGGATTTTTATTTTAATAATAAGAATATCGTTGGTGGAAAGACTATAGTAAAAGTGTTGTCTAATGAAAATGGTAATCCTCAGTTTACAAAGACTACAGATATTACAGTGATTTGGCCAAATGGAGCACAAGCATCAAGAAATGGTGTGAAAGTTAGAGAATGGATTGAAGGTTTTGGCAGTGGTGTTTGGAGTGATAATGTGTTTGAAGTCACAGGTAATTGGACGACAACGTTTGTTAATGGTAATACTCATTCTTATGAGGTTTTGATTCCTCTTAGAAGAGAAGTAATATGCTATTATTTTGTGAGTGGTTCAATTGATGTTGAGCGTACCAATTTTTCTGGAGTTTTTGATTATGGTGAGGGAGATTGCGATAATCAAGCTACGTTTACTTTTGATAATGGTACAGTAATAGATATTACCTTGAATTAGATTTTTTTTGCCTTAATGAAGAAAAAGCGAGCCATTTGGCTCGCTTTTTTTATGCTCTTAAAGGTTGATTTAAAATCAAATCTATATAAAGGTTTACTCTGTTTTTAAGATCTTTTCTATGTGTGATGAAATCTAAAAAGCCATGTTCCAAAACAAACTCAGCAGTTTGGAAACCTTCAGGTAATTCCTTTCCTGTTGTATCTCTAACAACTCGAGGTCCTGCAAAACCAATTAGGGCTCCAGGTTCGCTAATATTGATATCGCCTAACATCGCAAATGAGGCCGTTGTTCCACCAGTTGTTGGATCTGTGCATAAAGAAATATATGGAACCTTTGCTTCGGCTAATTGAGCCAGTTTAGCTGAGGTTTTTGCTAATTGCATTAAAGAATAAGCTGCTTCCATCATACGAGCGCCACCTGATTTTGAAATAATCATAAATGGTATTTTCTTTTTCAAAGCATAATCTGCTGCTCTGGCAATTTTTTCACCAACAACACTTCCCATTGAGCCACCAATAAAACTAAAATCCATGCAAGCAACAACTAAATCATTTCCTTTAGACTTACCAACAGCAGTTCTGATGGCGTCTTTTAATTTCGTTTTTTCACTAGCAGCTTTTAAACGATCTGGATATTTTTTAGTGTCCTCAAATTTGAGAGGGTCTTTAGATGATAGATTAGCATCTAATTCTTTGAACTTACCATCATCAAACAAAATTTCAAAATACTCTTTGCTACCAATTCTTACATGATAACCATCTTCCGGACTTACATAATAGTTTTTCTCTAGCTCTTCAGTATCAATAACCTTTCCAGTTGGAGATTTATACCACAAACCTTTAGGTGTATCCTTTTTCGCTTCAGTAGGTGTATTAATACCTTTGCCTTTTCGTTTAAACCATGCCATTATTAAAAGATATTTTAGTTGTTAGTTAGGATGCAAAACTACAAATTTTATAATGTATTTACATTATTTAAATCTTCAAAAGCTTTCTTTAAACGTTCAACAAAAGTGTTTTCGCCTTTGCGTAGCCAAACTCTAGGATCGTAGTATTTTTTATTTGGGATGTCATCTCCTTCAGGATTACCAATTTGTGATTGTAAATACCCTTCTTTTTCTTTCATGTAATCTCTAATGCCACTCATAAATGCATATTGCATATCTGTGTCAATATTCATTTTTATAACACCATAGCCAATAGCTTCGCGGATTTCTTCAACCGTAGAACCTGAACCTCCATGGAATACAAAATCAATATGGTTGTGTTTAACACCAAATTTCTTAGTTACATATTCTTGAGAATTCTTTAAAATTTTTGGAGTTAACTTCACATTTCCAGGTTTGTATACACCATGTACATTACCAAAAGCAGCAGCTATGGTAAATTGAGAGCTAATTTTACTGAGTTCTTCATAGGCATAAGCCACTTCTTCAGGTTGAGTGTACAGTTTAGAATCGTCTACATCTGTATTGTCAACACCATCTTCTTCACCACCTGTAATACCAAGTTCAATTTCTAAAGTCATACCCATTTTACTCATTCTGCTTAGGTATTCTTTGCAGATTGCTATGTTTTCTTCAATAGGTTCTTCAGATAAATCAATCATATGAGAACTATATAGAGGTTTTCCTGTTTCAGCAAAATGTTGCTCACTTGCCTCTAGCAATCCATCAATCCATGGCAATAATTTTTTAGCGCAATGGTCTGTGTGCAAAATTACTGGAACACCATAGGCTTCGGCTAATAAATGAACATGTTTTGCACCAGCAATACAACCAGCTATTGCAGCTTTTTGATTGTCATTGCTCAATCCTTTTCCAGCATTAAAAACGCCACCACCATTTGAAAATTGAATAATCACAGGAGCATTTAAATCTCTTGCGGTTTCTAATACTCCATTGATGCTACTAGATCCAATAACATTGACTGCTGGAAGGGCAAATCCTTTTTCTTTTGCCAATTTAAAAATAGCTTGAACTTCTTTTCCTGTAGCAACTCCTGGTTTTATATTGTGGCTCATTTTTGTCGTTTTTAATGAAAATAATTGTCTTCAAAAGTAATGATTTTTTGATTATTTATAGCTATTAATCGGACTAGAAATTAACAAATAAAGACGAAATCGATTGCGAAATGATTAAACAAAAATCTATTAAAAAGGGTAGTTTATTCCAATATTATAAACAGCATTTCTAAAGTTATAATCTTTAAACCATCTGTTTTGATCTCCATAAGAAGGATCGTAAGTTTTAAATCCTATATCACCTCTAAGAACAAAAAATCCAAAATCGTAACGCAACCCAAATCCAGATCCAATAGCAATATCTTTTAGCGAACTCAGGCTATCAAAGGTTGCCTTTGGGTCTTCTTCACTATCTAAAACATTCCAAATGTTTCCAATATCTACGAAAAAAGCACCATTGAGTTTTCCAAAAAGATTGTAACGATGTTCAAGACTAAAGGCTAGTTTTAAATTCGCTTCGTTAAACTCATTATTACTGTCCGAACTTCCGGGACCTAAATTATAGGCTGTCCAAGCTCTATTATCATTCGCACCTCCAGCAAAAAAACTTCTAGAAAAAGGAATACTGTTAGAGTTGCCATAGGGAATTGCAATACCAATAAAAGCTCTTGTTGCAAATTCATTGTTTCGACCAAGAGACCAATGTTTTACATAGTCTAATTCAGTTTTAACATATTGTGAATAGGCAACACCAAAGATTTCGTATCTATCTTCTGAGTTTTTATTTAATCCTACTAATCTAGAGGCATTAGCAAGTAAATTTCCTGCAAGTTCGAGTTTTGCTCTAAAAATTGAAAAACTTTTATCGAATAAATTTTCTCGCTTATCTAAAATATAACTGAAGTTCGAAGCAAGAATAAGGTTATCTTCCGTTAATCTTTTTTTGCGTTCATCAATGTTATTTACTGTTTGATAATCGCTAGGATTTGATGTCTGATATGCATCATCTTGTAATACCAAGTCTATAAACTCATCAGATTTTGATTTTATTAAACTTTGATTACCATCACCATCAGTTGCAATAAAATCTCCTGGTGTATTGTAAGAATCTAAAGCAATATTTTCTAGTCGACTAAAGCTATTTTGGTAAACATTAAAATAATTTCCAGGATTTAAATTTCTTACATATTGAGTGTTAAAAAGGTCTAAGCTATGACTCAAAGTTGGCTTAGGGTTCCATCTGTAGTTAAAAATTCCGTTAACTGTTTGTTTGTCTAAACCAATATTAGTTTGACTCGTAAAACCAAGACTAATTCTTGTACTTGGAGACATGTATTTAGGAATAATTTTATCCGTTTTAAATGGAAAAAAGAACCTTGGAATAATTAATTTTATATCTCCACCAAACTCATTAATATCAAAAAACGGATCATCGTTATTTGAACCATCCTTAGATGCACCAATTGCTCCAAGACCAGAGATCTCAAGGGTTTCAGCACCTCTAAATATGTTTCTTATACGCAATGACGTATTGAAAGACAACCCAATAGATTGAATATTGCTTTGAGAGACATTAACATCAAAACCTAAGGCATATTTTTTTCTTGGTGATAAGGTTATGTTAGCTGTTAATGTAGTATCACTTAAATTTTCAACATATTCAATATTAGGATACTTAAAGGTGTTTAAATTATTTAAATGTCTATAGGTAAGAGTTCTGTCAAGATCGCTAAAAACACTGCCTTTATTAATGAATATAGCATCAGTAATGGCTTTTGAGCGATAACGCATTTTATCATAACTATATAAGTTAAAGTTTTTATAGGCAATAGTGTCTGAAAATGCTGTGCCTTGGTTTTGCGCATTTTCATCAGTTATAATGTTGACTTCTTTTATTTTGTATAATTTAAAAGGAACATGAGCAACTGAGTCTTCGTTTCTTATAATTCTATTTGCAATTTGTACTTCTACATTTACATGGTCTTTAGGTAAAATAGTGTCATTTTCAAAAGTGATATAATCCTGAGAAAAATGGTAAGCACCAGAATTTCTAAATACACTTGTAAGTCTGTCGCGCTCATTTGCATAATTCGCGTCTCGGAACTGATCTCCAACTTTTAGCAACGATTCAGATTTGTTTAATTGGTACAAAGAATCAATAATTGGCGAACCAATTTTCGTAGAAATGGAATCTATAATGTAAGGGGATTTTCTGTCAACTTTATAAGTTATGGCAGCTCGTTGTTTACCCACAGAATCGATACTATAGGTAACCTCACGATTAAACCATCCGTTCTTGTAATAATACTTTTCTAGGTTTCGTTTGGTTCTGTTTGCTCGAACTGTATCAATGACAACAGGTGCTTCGCCAGTTTTTTTTAACCAATTATTAAAGCTTATGGCTGATTCTTTTAGCTTATCAACTTGTTTTTTTGAGTAGCGTTTTATAAGACGCTCTTTACGTTTTGGGTTTTCATTTAACCAAGCATCAAATAAAGAATCTCTATCTGGTCTGGCTAGGTTATAAATATGTAAACGTAAAGGAATACCTAAAAGTAACTTGTTATTAGGTTGTTGGTAAATGAGGTTATTTATGTCTTCAGATTTCTCTTTTTTACCATCAACCAATAGTGTATTTTGCACCAATAACTGCTCATCTTCATTAACTCTTTTTAATACATTGCACGATGTAATAAAACCTAATACAAAAAATGAAAGTAATATGTTTACAAGTGGTTGTTTCAACTAGGAATAATTAATTAGATGTTGCAAATTCAGGTAAATTTAAGCTCAAAAATACATTATTTCCGTTTGAAATAAGATTTTTTCATTTTCTTTATAACATTATAAAAAACTTGTGATTGAATGCTAAGTAAAAGTCAGATAAAATTAATAACGAGTTTGGGTCAAAAAAAATTTCGTTTACAACACCAATTATTTTTTGCCGAAGGCGTAAAAACCATAAACGAGTTATTACATTCTAAATTTAAACTTCATCAACTATATACAACTACGAGCGATTTTAATGTTTCAGATGTATTGCAAACAAAAATCACACCAAACGAATTAAAAAAAATTAGTGCTTTAAAATCGCCTAACACTGCTTTGGCTGTTTTTGAGATACCAAAAGAACAAAATGTCGATTTTAGTCAGCTGGTTGTTGCCCTTGATAATGTGAGAGATCCAGGAAACTTAGGAACGATAATTAGGCTATGTGATTGGTTTGGTGTTAACGACTTAATTTGTAACACTGAAACGGTTGATTGCTTTAATCCAAAAGTAGTCCAAGCTACAATGGGTTCAATAACAAGAGTGAATGTAGTTTATAAGGATTTAACTGAAATGCTAGCTAGTAATGATTTATTGAGCTTTGGTGCTTTTATGGATGGTAAAAACATTTATGAAGAGGATTTACCACAAAGTGGAGTTTTAGTTTTGGGTAATGAAGCGAATGGCATACAATCTAAAGTTGAAGCCTTAATTAAAAAACGAATTTCTATACCTCGTTTTGGAAATTTAAAGCAAACAGAAAGCCTTAATGTAGCGAATGCAACAGCAATTTTATTGAGTGAGTTTAAACGGAGAACCTAACTACTGAAACGTAAAATTAATAAATAAACCTCTTGTTTTCATGGTATGTACATTACTCGTCCAAGGGCTGTTTGCATTATCATTATCTCTAATTAGTTCATCGTTTAATGCAAATACACCTCGAATGGAAGGAGTAAATTTAAACCAGAATAAATATAAATCGATACCAACACCTAACTCATAAAACAGCATACCTCTTTTGGTTCTGAACTGGCCAACAGTGTTATCATCTGGGTTTTCTTCATTACTGGATAAATTTAATGCTGCTGAGAAACCTCCAACAACAAATGGTTTAATATTATTGAAACGCTTAGCTGAAAATTTCACTAATACAGGAAAATGAATATAAGTTGAATTCACTTCTCTAATTAAATCTGAAGGATTAAAATCTATGCCTTGAAAATAGCTTTCGTCATATATTAAATTTCGTCTAGAAATGATTAAACCTGGTTCCATCCTTAAATCCAGGTGATCATTAATTCTCATATTACCAACTAATCCAACATTAAATCCTAAAGTTTTTTCAACTTGAATGTCATCTCTGTCCTGATTATAGTCAAAATTAAAATCATAACTATTAAAGCCAAGATAATAACCCCAAGAATATTTCATCTTGTCAATGTTGGCTTGATTTTGTATCTTTTCTTTGGTAAATAATTGAGCGTTAATGGTTTGTGCTACAAAAATAAACGATAAAACAAAAAATAGTTTCTTCATATTAAGATTTAGATGCTGTATAAATGGTTGCCACACCAAGTGTTTGAGGTAAAGCTTCCGCATTAATAAACCCAATTTTAAGTAAAATATTGTTAAGAGCCTCTCCGAAAGGAAAAACAGAGGCCGATTCAGACAAATAAGAATAAGCCACTTTATCTCTCGAGAATAATTTCCCAATTAATGGTAAAATGCGTTTTGTATAAAGTTTATAGCCTTGTTTAAAAGGGGTTTTTGTAGGTACTGAGGTTTCAAGAATGACAAATACGCCATTTGGTTTTAAGACTCGTAAAATTTCTGATAAACCTTGTTCTAAGTTTTCAAAATTACGTATTCCAAAAGCAACTGTAATGGCATCAAATGAATTGTCATCAAAAGGCATTTTTTCAGAATCTCCTAAAACCATTTCAATTTTATGATCTAGTTGTTTATGAGTAATTTTTTTCTTTCCAACTTCAAGCATTCCAGGACTAATATCAAAACCTATGATCTTCGAAGCACTCGTTTTTGCAAGATTGATGGCTAAATCTCCAGTTCCTGTTGCAATATCTAAAATAGTATCAGGTTGTTGTTTATTAACAATTTCAACAACCTTTTTACGCCACTTTATGTCAATTCCAAAAGAAATCACACGGTTTAAACCATCATACTCTTTTGAAATGGTATCAAACATTTGAGTAACCTGTTCTTTTTTACTCAGTTCACTGTTTTTATATGGTTTTACTTTTTCAGACATTATAAAAGACTTTACTAATTTAAGTAATTGTGCAAAGAAATGGATTTCAGCAACAAATCCCTAAAATTAAATTATATTTGCACATCTTTTTTAATTAAAATATTACATGAAAATAATAATTGCTGGAGCTGGTGAGGTCGGATTTCATTTAGCAAAATTATTATCTTATGAGTCTCAAGAGATCACACTTATTGATTCAAAAAAGGAAAGTTTAAATTATGCAGACTCCCATTTAGATATTAAAGTCATAAAAGGCGATGCTACATCAATAGCTGTTTTAAAGGATGCAAGAATTAAAGACACTGAATTATTCATTGCAGTAACATCATCAGAAACTACTAATATTACGGCATGTGTACTAGCAAAACAACTTGGTGCTTCTCAAACTATTGCAAGAATTTCGAATACGGAGTTCATTGATATGAAAGAGGAAGTAGGCTTTACCAGATTTGGTATTGATGAGCTTATTTCACCAGAATCTTTGGCTGCGGCAGAAATAGAATTATTATTAAATCAATCAGTTTTTAATGATACTTATGCCTTTGAAGATGGTGCATTAACAATGTTAGGTCTTAATTTGTCAAGAACTGCAAAGATTGTGGGTAAATCGGTAAAAGATGCTGCCATGTTAATGCCAGAAATTCATTTTATACCTATTGCTATTCAACGCTTTGGTTCACATTTAACAATCATACCAAGAGGTGATACTGTGCTTAAAGAAGGTGACCATGTAGTTTTTATGACCTCAAAAGGCGGAGATGAAGAATTGTGTAAACTTACTGGAAAAATTAAATCTGATATCAGGGATGTGATGATTTTAGGTGGTGGACGAATAGGTTCTAAAACAGCTCGTGGTCTTACGGATGGGAAATTTAACATCAAACTCATTGAAAAGGAAAAAAACAGAGCATTTGATCTTGCTGATGAGCTACCAAATACATTGGTAATTAATGGAGATGGCCGAAATGTTGAACTCCTTGAGGAGGAAAATATACAAGACATGGATGCTTTTATTTCGGTTACTGGAAATTCAGAAACCAACATCATGTCTTGTTTAGTAGCTAAATCAAAAGGGGTTAAAAAAACTGTGGCTTTAGTTGAAAATATTGATTATTTCGAGTTATCACATTCCATTGGAATTGATACGATAATAAATAAAAAGCTATTAGCGGCAAATAATATATTTAGGTACATAAGAAGGGGAGAAGTCGTCGCGATGACGAAACTGAACAGTATGGATGCAGAACTTCTCGAATTTATAGTTAAGCCAACTTCTAAAATTTGTAATAAGCTTATAAAAGATTTAGATTTTCCAAGGTCTGCTATTATTGGAGGTATTATCAGAAATGGTATTGGTATTACAGCATTAGGAGATTTTAAGGTTGAATCTGGAGATCGAATTGTAGTGTGTTGTTTACCACAATCAATCAAAAAGGTTGAATCATTTTTCTATTAAAAAGAATTTTATACGTTCGTGAAACTCAATTATAAAATCATCTTTCACTTTTTAGGATTACTGTCATTATTCAATGGTGGTTTTATGCTTTTGGCTGCCCTAATGAGCCTCATTTACAAAGATGGAGTTACATCTCAAATTACTTATGCAGGTTTAATTGTGATTTTATTAGGAGGATTGACCATGTTGGCTACGAGAAATCCTAATAAAGAAATGGGTAAACGGGAGGGTTATATTGTGGTTGCTTTCGGATGGTTAATTATGTCATTGTCAGGTACGCTGCCTTATGTTTTTACCGAAACCATTCCAAATTTCACTAATGCGTTTTTCGAAACCATGTCAGGCTATACTACCACAGGTTCTACCATTCTTAATGATATTGAGGTGTTGCCTGAAGGTGTCTTGTTTTGGCGAAGTTTAACCCATTGGATTGGTGGAATGGGAATTATCGTTTTGGCTATCGCCATTTTACCATTACTCGGAATTGGAGGTATGCAGTTGTTTGCTGCTGAAGCTCCTGGGCCAAGTGCAGATAAGTTACATCCTCGAATTACAGATACAGCAAAACGTTTGTGGCTTATTTATTTTGGCTATACATTGGCAGAAACCATTTTACTTCAAGTTGCAGGAATGACGTTTTTTGACGCGATAAATCATTCTATGAGCACTCTGTCAACTGGAGGGTTTTCAACCAAAAATGCAAGTTTAGCATATTGGAATGACCAACCACTGATTCAATATATAGTTATTATTTTTATGTTTTTGGCAGGAACCAATTTCGTTTTAAGTTATTTCGCTTTTAAAGGAAAGGTTCAAAAAATAATAAAGGATGAAGAATTTAAACTATATTTTAAGTTTATCGTAATATTTACACTAATAGCTGCCTTTATTATTTATTTTAATGCAGATACTACTGCTTCAAGTATAAACCATCCAATGGTTTTGGGTGAAGTAGAAAGCTCATTTAGACATGCTTTGTTTCAAGTTTTAGCAATTGTTACTACAACTGGATTAGTTACTGCAGATTACACTTTATGGACACCTTTTCTAACTGTTTTCTTTTTTGGTTTAATGTTTTTAGGAGGTTCAGCCGGAAGTACGTCTGGAGGTGTTAAAGTGGTAAGGCATTTGTTGATGATTAAGAATGGTTTTATTGAGTTTAAACGTACACTACATCCAAATGCAGTTTTGCCTGTTCGTTATAATAAAAAATCAATTTCAGGAGACATTGTATTTAATATTTTAGCTTTTTTTATATTGTATATGTTGTCGTTTATTGTAGGCGCATTAGGATTCTCAATGTTAGGACTTGATTTTGAATCTTCTGTTGGTGTGGCTGCCTCTAGTTTAGGTAACGTAGGACCTGCTTTAGGTGAATTTGGTCCAGTAGATAACTTTTATAACATGCCAACATTAGGGAAATGGTGGTGCTCCTTTTTAATGCTTATTGGTCGTTTAGAACTCTTTACAGTTCTCATATTATTTACACCTTTTTTCTGGAGAAATAGATAAATATTTTTAGAATTCTTATTTCTTCGAAATATCAATATTTATGATATTTCCAGCAGTTTTAACTGATGTTTTTAGTATTACCTTATACGATTTTTTGTAACATTTTTATTAGATGAACGTCTTATAGGTATAAAATCAATCAAAAATTATAATCATGGAATTAGTATTATCACAAGTGGATTTTGATCCACTACCTAAACAGGAGCCAGAACCCTTTATATTTAAAAATGAAGGTATTTTAACATCGGGTTACAAGAAGGAGATTCAGAATAATTTCTTTCATTCAAAACCAAACTCAATATTTGGTATTAAACAAAGAGTAAAAAGTAAACAATACCAATATTCGCCAAGTATAGATGCCATTTTAAAGCTTTCTGTTTTTGCAATCGCAATAGTTGCTACATTAAGTTAGTAGCAGTTTAATTTGACATTTAACTGTTGTTTCTGATTATTTCAAAACACTTTTAGGAATTATGTAGTATGTTATTCATAACATGACTATTCTATCGAGTTATGTTATAACTTAAATATTTTGAAATTATGCGATTTGGTGGTTCAGGATCGATGAATGTTGTTTTAAAGAAGAACAAAAAAATGTTAAATAAAAGAGAGAAGTTTAAAAAAACTTTGGGTGGTTATGGTAAATCAAAGAAACCAGAATATGATTTTCCAGAAGCTCAACCTCATACATTAAAGCGCATATGAGAACGAGTCATTTATGAAAATGAGCAAATTTTAAAACGAAGAATTATTGCCTTTGTTGCAATATGTATCATACTTATTACAGGATTAGTCTATATTTTATAATGTAATAAGATTTATAAATATTTTCATTTTAGTAGTAGTTAGTTAAAAAGAAAAAGCCACAATGTAAATCATATTGTGGCTTTTTTGATTCTTTAGAAAAGATAAAATTAACTAACGGCTTTTTTAATTCGTTTTATTGCTTCTTTTATTTGTTCTTGTGAAGCCGCATAGGATATTCTTATGCAATTCGGATTTCCGAAAGCATCACCTGAAACGGTTGCTACTAAAGCTTCTTCAAGCAAATACAAAGAAAAATCATTAGCGTTGTTTATGGTTATTCCATTAAGCGTTTTTCCGAAATAACTTGAAATATCTGGAAATACATAAAAAGCACCTTCAGGCACGTTGGTTTTAAAACCATCAATATCATTTAATAAATCGAGTACTAAATCACGACGTACTTTAAATTCATCAATCATATACTGAACTCTGCTTGGCGATTCTTCCATAGCAGTAATAACTGCTCGCTGTGCAATACAATTCGCACCACTTGTAATTTGACCTTGCATTTTATTACATGCTCTAGCAATAAAAGCTGGAGCACCAATAAAACCAATACGCCAACCAGTCATAGCAAAGGCTTTAGAAACACCATTTACAGTAATGGTTCTATCATACATATCTTCAAATTGAGCCATACTTGCATGATCACCAACAAAGTTAATGTGCTCATAGATTTCATCAGAAACCACAAAAATGTTTGGATACTTCTGTAAGACATCAGCTAAGGCACGTAATTCTTTCTCGCTATAAACAGAACCACTAGGATTACATGGTGAACTATACCAAATCATTTTAGTTTTTGGTGTAATGGCAGCTTCTAGTTGAGCTGCTGTCATTTTAAAGTCATTTTCAATAGAAGTTTGAACTTCAACTGGAATGCCATCGTTAAGTTTGACAATATCGCTATAACTCACCCAATAAGGACAAGGAATAATAACTTCATCTCCTGGATTAATCATAGCTGCTGCTACATTAGCAAGTGATTGCTTTGCTCCTGTAGACACCACTATTTGAGGTAAAGTATAAGTCAGGCCATTATCACGCTTAAATTTAGTGATTATAGCTTCTTTTAGCTCTACATAGCCGTCTACTGGTGTATAAGCGTTGTAATTATCGTTAATAGCTTTAATGGCAGCTTCTTTAATAAAATCTGGTGTATTAAAATCTGGTTCACCCAAACTCAAACCGATAATATCTTTCCCTTCTGCTCTTAATTCTCTTGCTTTGGCTGCCATTGCCAAAGTTGCTGAGGTTGATAGACTGTTGATTCTATCAGAAAGTTGGTTCATTGTAAGTCAATTATGATTGTAAAGCTGGTTTCATTCCCATTTCACGTAGAAATTTAAAATGGGCAATAATGGCTTTACGCGTGGTTTTATATTCGTTATAAGGTAAGTTAAATTCTTTAGCAGTTTCTTTTACAATCTTTGCTATTTTTCCATAGTGAATATGTGAAATATGAGGAAAGATATGATGTTCCACTTGATGATTCAAACCACCTGTGAAATAGTTAACTAACTTGTTTTTAGCACCAAAATTTACCGTTGTTTTAAGTTGGTGAATAGCCCAAGTATTTTTTAGAGTTCCATCTGGTTCTGGTAATACCATCTCGGCTTCATCCATTACATGTGCTAATTGAAAAACAACACTTAAAATTACACCTGCCGTGTAGTGCATAATAAAGAAACCTATCAGAATTTTCCACCAAGCAATGTCAAGAATTAGCATTGGTAATACAATCCAAATGCAGATATAAATAATTTTTGAAATCACTAATTTACTCCAATTCGCCACAGGATTTGGAAATTTTCCATAAGATAGTTTACGTTTCATATAGCGACGCATTTGCTGAAAATCAGTCGTTATAGCCCAATTTATAGTAAGTAAGCCATATAATAAAATAGAATAATAATGCTGAAATCTATGATGCCAATGCCAATCTGCATGTTGAGAGAAACGTAAAACGCGACCAGCTTCTAAATCTTCATCATGACCATGGACATTTGTGTAGGTGTGATGCAAAACATTATGCTGAACTTTCCAATTATAAACATTTCCAGCAAGAATATAAATACTACTTCCCATTAAACGGTTAACCCATTCTTTATTTGAATATGAACCATGATTTCCATCATGCATAACGTTCATTCCAACACCAGCCATACCTATTCCCATAACAACTGTTAATAGAAGTTGAAACCATCCTGGCAAATCCAGAGTAAGAATTAAAAAATAAGGCGCTAAAAACAACGAGAACATAACTATGGTTTTAACCCATAACTTCCAGTTTCCTGTACGCTTTATGTTATTGTCTTTAAAGTAGTCGTTGACACGTTTATTTAAGGTTCTAAAAAATTTGGCTGAGTCAGTTCTTGAAAAGGAGAGTGCTTGTTTTGTCATATCTTGTTTGTTATCCATATAATAACGTGCTATTAATCGTTTTTATATAATAAGTTGCAAATATAATTAATTATAAACCGTAATTCTTTTATAATCGATTTATTATCGATCCAAAATAGTTAATTTTGTCTAAAATAAAACAATTTGATGGAATTAATCCTGAAGTATTTTCCTAATCTTTCCGAAGTTCAAAAAGAGCAATTTAGTAAGCTATATGATTTATATTCTGATTGGAACTCCAAAATTAATGTGGTTTCAAGAAAAGATATTGATGAATTGTATGTACGACATGTACTGCACTCCCTCGGTATAGCAAAGGTTATTCAATTTAAAGATGGAACTTCAATCATGGATGTTGGCACAGGAGGAGGCTTTCCAGGTATTCCATTGGCCATATTATATCCAGAATGTAAATTTCATTTGGTGGATAGTATTAACAAGAAATTAAAAGTAGTTGATGCAGTAACTGAAGAATTAGGATTAACAAACGTGAAAACGTCTCATAAACGAGCTGAAGAAATTAATGAAACCTTCGATTTTATTGTGAGTAGGGCAGTAACAGCTATGCCGAGTTTTGTAGGTTGGGTTAAAAATAAGGTGAGTAAAAAGAGCAAGAACGACCTTAAGAACGGAATTCTCTACCTAAAAGGAGGTAATTTAACCGAAGAGTTACAAAACTACCCAAAAGCGACTTTGTATAACTTAACTGATTATTTTGAAGAAGATTTTTTCGACACCAAAAAAGTAGTGCATTTGCCTTTAAAGTATAAACCATAAAAAAAGCCTCAAATGATGAGGCTTTTCTTCATTTATAGTGTCATTAGTTAACAAGAAACTTGCTTTTAAGTATTTTATTGTTAGTTTTTAGATTTAAAATATACAGTCCAGTGGCCAAATTTATTGGAATAGACGTTCTCTCATGAAGTATCAGTTTTTTATTTTCATAAACAACCTTGCCAGTTACATCTGCTATTATAAGATGTGCTTCATTTGTATTTGAAGGATTTAAAAGCACTAGATTATTTTGAATCGGGTTTTTTTCTAATCTAATCGCATGACTTATTTTTTGGTCATCAGATACTCCAAGGGTTTCTCTAATTTCATCAAGCGCAAAAGCAACATTATCATCTGTTAGTAAAACATGAAGTTCATTATCATTTGGAAAATAAGCACTATCAAAAGGTGAATCGTTTTCATCTGGAGCTGCATACCAATTTAACTCTGAACTAATTGCTAGACTACTTAAAGTTGGTATAAAATTAAAATATTGAGAATTTAAATTTGTAACAAACTCTGTAACTAAAGGGTTAGAGCCATCATCAAATGAGTATAAATCAAATAATCCTCCTGGTGCACTATCTATACCATCAGATAAGGCAGTTGATTCTGCTGATGCCGAATATGAAGATATCGGAATAGAAAAAAAAGTAATGTCAATGCCAGAAACTGCAATATTTTGCGACGTTAATGGACTAAAATGGATGTCAATAGTAGCATCTGTTCCAGTAGCAATATTAAAGACATGATTTATGAGTTCCATTCCTGGAGATCCAGTCATTTGACTCATTCCGCTACCATTGGATATCGCGATATTTCTTGAGTTTTGAGGGAAGCCCATAGCATCCAGTTCCGTTTGAAAAGCATCTCTGTAGTTTGGAGCTCCTTTTGGTGTGTGAATTGAACCATCTTGTTCAACACCTGAACCATCAACATGTCCCAAATAATGATCTATAAGCATTTGTTTTGCAGCTGCACTATTCAACAGACCGCTAACCACTGGTTCTAAATCTGTAAGCCCTGGATCTCCATTTACCAAATAATTGAAGGTATATTGAACACCAATGGGAACATTGGCTCCTAGATGTGGAGAATCAAATGAGAGGTATAAACGCATGTCATGGTCTAAACTTTGATCTTCCATATAAGCTAATGCATAACGTGAAATTAATCCTCCCATACTTGGACCAATAATGACGCTCTGTTCGGCATCTACTTCCTTAATCCCATTTATGGTATTAATTAATTCAACTAAAACGTAAGCATTTCTCTGAATATAATCGGCTCCTCCTTTAATGATCGTGCCATCTGTAGGACTTGGATAATCATTTGGAAAGTTAAGAACAACCAAATCATAGCCTTCGTCTCTAATAATATCAGCTAAATTATCACCTGAATTACCAAAATCTAACAGGTTATACATGTCACTTATTTTACGAGAGTCGTTAGGGTCAAATCCATCTACAAAAAATATAGGCTTATCAAGTTTGCCGTCAATGTTGTCATAGAAAATTTTGTATTCACCAGAACCTAAGAGTGGCGAAGAGTCGTCAAAACCTTGATATGGTATGGTAGCATCAATATTAGTAATTGCACTTTCGCCTCCAGGAGTTTGCGAATAAAGTGAAACAGTAAATATTGCTAAAAGCAATAAAGTAATTTTTTTCATAATAATGTTGATTAAATAGCACTTCAATATACAAAAAGAATCCCAAAAAAGTCCAATAAAAAACCCTTAAACAAAAGCTTAAGGGTTTTTAAATTAGGTAGTTATGAAATCTTTATCCTAAAAACGGATATCTGTAATCTATTGGAGTTACAAAGGTTTCCTTAATCATTCTAGGAGATACCCAACGTAATAAGTTTTGAGCAGAACCAGCTTTGTCATTAGTTCCTGAAGCTCTAGCACCACCAAATGGTTGCTGACCTACAACGGCTCCTGTTGGCTTATCGTTAATGTAGAAGTTTCCAGCACTATTTTGAAGTACTTTTGTGGCTTCTACAATAGCATATCTATCAGTTGCTAGAATGGCTCCTGTTAATGCATATTCACTAGTTTCGTCAACCAATTTTAATGTTTCAGAATATTTATTTTCATCATACACATAAATAGTGATGACTGGACCAAATAACTCTGTACACATCGTTGTATATTTTGGATCTTTAGTAACGATGACAGTTGGTTCAATAAAATAACCTTTGGTTTTGTCGTAATTACCACCAGCTATAATTTCAGCATCTTTATCAGCTTTAGCTTGATCAATATATTTAGCCAATTTATCAAATGATCCTTCATGTATTACTGCAGTAATAAAATTGCTTGGATCTTCTGGAGAACCTATTTTAAATGACTTGATATCATCTAAGAGATGTGATTTCACTTCATTCCATAAATTTGAAGGAATATAAGCCCTAGAGGCAGCACTGCATTTTTGTCCTTGAAATTCAAAAGCACCTCTTGAAATTGCTGTCGCTACTTGTTTTGCATTTGCAGTTTTGTGTGCAACGATAAAATCTTTTCCACCAGTTTCGCCAACAATTCTTGGATAAGTTTTATAGTTATGAATGTTATTCCCAATTTGTTTCCATAGTTCTTTAAAGATAAAAGTAGAACCTGTGAAATGTAATCCAGAAAAATCAGGACTTGCCATAACTGTATTAGTAATCATAACTGGATCACCAAACACAACATTAATCACTCCTGGAGGAACTCCAGCTTCTTTAAAAACATCCATGATGACTTTGGCAGAAAATACCTGACTGTCACTTGGCTTCCAAACCACAACATTACCCATTAATGCCATACAAGATGGAAGGTTTCCAGCAATTGCAGTAAAGTTAAAAGGCGTAACAGCATAAGTAAAACCTTCTAATGGTCTGTACTCAATTCGGTTCCAAGCATCACTGGTGCTTTCTGGTTGTTCCATGTAAATGTCAGTCATAAACTGAACATTAAAACGTAAGAAATCTATGAGTTCACAAGCGGCATCAATTTCAGCCTGATGAACTGTTTTAGATTGCGCAATCATAGTTGCCGCATTTATTTTAGCTCTGTATGGACCAGCGATTAACTCAGCTGCTTTTAAAAAGATTCCTGCTCTTTGCTCCCATGGCATTTCGGCCCAATTTTTTCTAGCCTCCAAAGCAGTAGCAATTGCTTCTTCAATATGTGATTGCTCTGCAATATGGTATTGACCAACAATGTGTTTGTGATCGTGAGGAGGAGACATAGTTCTTGTGTTTCCAGTTGTAACATCTTTACCATTTATGTACATTGGTACGTCTGTTTTACTATTAAACATCTCTTTGTATGCTTTTAAAACAGCGTCACGTTCTGGAGATCCTGGAGCATATCCTTTTACAGGTTCATTGACTGCAACTGGTACGTTAAAGAAACCTTTTCCCATAATATATTTTGTTTTTGTAATTATTAAAAATGACTGCAAAGTTACGATTTTTTTAGCGATAATTTTGTAAGTTGCCTAATGGATTACAGACTTAAAAATTCATGTGTACAGTAACCCTTATTCCTAAAGGAACAGACGATTTTGTGCTGACCTCAAATAGAGATGAAGCACCAAACAGAACGACCTTGCCTCCAGACTTTTATGAGGTTAGTAAGACGAAACTGTTATTTCCTAAGGATGTAGTTGCTGGTGGATCTTGGATTGGTGTTAGTGAAAGAAAACGTGTTTTATGTGTGCTCAATGGAGGTTTCGAAATGCATAAAAGAAAAGATTATTATCGATTGAGTAGAGGTGTGGTGTTGAAAGATTTGCTTTTAGCTATTGATCTTGATAAAGCCGTTGAAAATTATAATTTAGATGGCGTTGAACCATTTACTCTGGTCATTGTAGAATGGAACTCTAATATGGAATTTAAACAATTGGTTTGGGATGGTAGAAAAAAACATTATAGTCAATTGCCTTTAGCACCAATTATTTGGTCATCATCTTCATTGTACAATACGGAAATGAAAAAAGAACGATTGCAGTGGTTTAGTGATTTTAAAGAGGAAACAACATTATCTTCAAAAACAATAATGAATTTTCATAAAACTGCAGGTAAAGGAAATAAAGATTATGGAGTAATTATGGATCGGTTTTTTGTAAAAACCACAAGTATTACACAAATTGTAAAAAAGAATAACACAGTGCAGATGACTTTTGAGAACCTACAAACGAATTCAAAATCGGCTCAATTATTTAATTTTCCAATATCTGTAAATGACTAATTCCGGAATCATCTTAACTTTGGCTTATCCAGAAACCATAGTTATGGTAGCTGATGAATGGTATTCACCATATATGCGCTATTTAGGTATCGGAAAAAAAAATTATGTTAGAGCTGGTCATGCTGCCCTTGTTTTGATTAATAAAGCTACTGGAATATTAGAATATCATGATTTTGGACGATATATCACACCTATTCCGAATGGACGTGTAAGAGGAAAAGATACTGATCACGAATTGGATTTTCCAATACAAGCTGAAATATCAGAGGGCAAGATTAAAAATCTGGATGACATTTTGGAATTTCTTGCAACTCATCCAAAATTAACTCATGGTGATGGAAAGTTAATCACTTCAGTTTGCAGTGCTATTGATTACGATAAGGCAAGAAGTCATATTACCAGAATGCAAAATCGGCATTTTATTCGTTATGCAGCGTTTATAAAAGATGGTTGTAATTGCGCTCGTTTTGTAACAGATAGTTTAATTGCTTCAGTGACTGATTTTAAGATTAAAAAACGTTTAAAAAAATCAAAATGGTTTACACCTAGTACCATTGGAAATGTCGTTATTGCAGATACTGAAAACCATATTTATGAAGTGAGTGTGAATGGAGAAATTTCAACCTATCAATCTTCTGTAAAAAAGGATAATAGGCGTTATTTTTTAGATCGATTAAAAGACTATTCGCCAAATTTTGTTGGGACCTTAGAGCCAAAACAAATAGACGCCAAAGTTCATCATGCTCAATGGTTAGATGGTATTGCTGCTGGAGCTTGGTTTGAATTATACCATACTGAGCAAATACATATATACCGATTTAGACGTATTTCACCACATGAAAATATTGATGTTGACGCATTATATGTTATTGATGATATTTCTTTTGATTATTACGAAAAGTACAGATTTATTCAGTATTCAAATTGCGCCTTTTTTCATATTGAACAGCGAAGCAAAGTATATAAATTTCAACTGAAAAGAGAAGCTTAATTAAGTGCAAATTGTGCACTAAGTTTAAAAGCAGGGATAGTAACTTTAAATTTTGTTGTGTTATTCAAGTTTATCATATTGTAATGACCTTGCATAGCACCAAAAGGAGAAGTAAGTAAACAACCAGATGTGTACGTGTGAGATTCTCCAGGTTTTAAAACAGGCTTTTTACCAATAACACCTTCGCCATCTACGAACTCTGTATTGTTTAAGGCATCCAGAATTTCCCAATGTCTAGAGTTTAATTGAACCGAATCTTTACTTTGGTTTTCAATAGTCACTGTGTAGCCAAAAGCAAAATGCACTACATAGTTTTTATAAAAAGTGCCTTCAAAATTTGTTTCAACAGAAATTTTTATGCCTCTAGTTACTTGTTGTACCATGTGAATTTTTAAAAATGCAATTAAATTTAAATAAAAAAAATTAGCTAAATTGTTTTGAATTGGTAAAATTAGATATTCTAACTTAAATTTAACATAACAAAGGGTTAATTGGTAATTAATGTCGATGAAGCCTCGCCCACACCAATGATTTTGTCGTATAAACCACCTAAGTCTCTATAATATACCAAAACTTTATAGTTATTTTCCGTTTGGTCAAAATTCCCGCTTATTGCTCCTTCATTAACAATATAGTTTTTGTCAACCATTACGTATTTGTAATTATAAAAACCTTGCTTTAAAAGCAATCGGGTTTCATAAACACCTGAATCCATATTAAACGTCATTTTGGTGTCGTCTGTAATGGCATAATTATTAAAATTACCATAAACATAAATGGATTTGTCCAATAATTCTGGATGTTGAAGCGAAAAGTGAATCACAGTGTAATCGGCTTCAATATCCAAATTTTCTACATCTAATGCTGTAATTAAGAAATTACCATTAATGTCTGGATTGTAAGTATATGGTCTATTTGCTCTAATTATGTCTGTGTACAAATAGTTGTGAAATACATCCTTTAAATCAAAATTTCGTACACCAACGTTAGCACCTCTTACATTCTTGTTTTCAAAGAATAAGTATTCGTTTCCTCCCCAAAAACTAGTTTCTGTATCATATTTATAAATGAGTTCGTTACCAAGTGTATACTGAGGTTTTAATCCTGTAATGGCTGTTTTTAAGTTATTATTTTGAATAATGGCTACTTTTATTGTTTGTTTCGGATTAACGAAATTTATATTAAGTGATCCAATACTTATATCAACCGATTGCTTTTGATGAATAAACCTTACATCTCGCGATCGTTTTACGGCAACTCCAACGTTTGCTAAATCTTCATAAACCATAAATTTTCTACTAAACATTAACTCATCATTTTCATCAAAAATTTTCATCATATAATTTCCAGAAACCAATAAACGCGTTTGATTGTTTGGAATCTGCAATCTGTAATGAGAGTAGAGTTGGTAGGTGTTAAACGAGTTTTCGTAATTCACAATGCGTTGATCATCGAAACCTTGCAAATATCTGGATTTTATAAGTCGTGATGGTGTCCAATCGTAATCATAATGTTCAATTACATAATAAAAGTCGGCTTCATCATTATTTAAAACGTCGAACTCTAATTGCAACGGTTCGCCTAAACGCAAAATTGGCAATTCACTTTCGTTTGTGTTTCCTTTAAATGTAATGGTCTTAATGTAATATGGAGGTTCAACCTCTTCTGCTACTTGGCTATAAGAGGTTTGGACTAAAAATAATGCGATAATTATTACTAAATATTTTGAGGTCATTCAGGTCTATTTGTGGTAAAGATAAACAAATTCTGTGCCTAAAATATTACACAAAAATTCATTACTAAATTTTGGTCTATTTATTATGAAAACTGCATTTTTAATTCGTAAATTTGCACGGATTTTTAGACAACTAAACTCAAAAAATTAAATATGTCAAACGACATTCGAATCAAAAAAGGTCTAGACATTAATCTTAAAGGTGAAGCCGAAAAGGCTAAAGAAGCTGCCATTATAAGCAACTTTTACACCATTAGACCAGAAGACTTCCACGGTGTTATTCCGAAACTTGTTGCTAAAGAAGGTTCAAAAGTAAAAGCTGGTGAAACCATTTTTTATGACAAATCTAATGAAGCAATAAAATTTGCTTCTCCAGTTTCTGGTGAAGTAATTGAAATTATACGTGGTGAAAAAAGAAGAATTTTATCTATTAAAATTCAAGCAGAGAAAGAACAATCTTATCAAGATTTTGGTTCTTTAAATGTTGAAAAAGCATCTGCGGATGAGGTAAAATCAAAATTGTTAACTGCTGGTTGTTGGCCATTTGTAAAACAACGTCCGTATGATGTGATTGCAAATCCTAGTAAATCGCCAAAGGCAATTTTTGTTTCTGGTTATGCATCGGCACCATTAAGCGCTGATTTAGATTTTACACTTCAAGGTAAAGAAAAGGAGCTGCAAGCTGCGGTTTCAGCTTTAGGAAAATTAACAGAAGGAAAAGTTCATATTTCTGTTGGCAAGAATGCTAATTCTCCTCTTGCTAATTTAACAGGAGTAACTATTCACAAAGTTTCTGGACCACATCCATCAGGTAATGTTGGAACTTTAATTAACAAGGTTGATCCTATTAATAAAGGTGAGATTGTGTGGACAGTTAATGCTCAAGATCTTGTTATTATTGGTGAATTGTTGCTTACTGGGAAATTTAATGCAGAACGCGTAGTGGCTTTAGTTGGTTCATCAGTTCAAAAACCAAGGTACTTTACTACAAAACTAGGATGTGAAGTTGCAACGATGATTTATGATCATGGTATTGAAAAAGATGCTAATGTTAGAATCATTTCTGGAAATGTATTAAGTGGAAAACATATAAAGCCTGATGGTTATCTTGATTATTATAGTAACGTCATTACTGTAATCCCTGAAGGTGATGATTATGAATTCTTTGGATGGAACAAACCTGTTTTCAATAAAATATCGACTTCAAGAGCTTTAACCTTTTCTTGGTTAAATCCTAAGAAAAAATACGACTTGAATACAAATACAAACGGAGAACATCGTGCCTTTGTTACAACAGGAACCTACGAAGAAGTGTTTCCTTTAGATATTTATCCTATGCAAATTTTAAAAGCTTGTATGTATAAAGATCTTGATGAAATGGAGGCATTAGGTATGTACGAAGTGGCTCCTGAAGATTTTGCTTTAACAGAATTTGTGTGTGTGTCTAAACAGCCACATCAAAAAATTATAAGAGAAGGTTTAGACTTAATGCTTAAAGAGATAGGATAATGGGCTTAAAACAAAACTTACATAATTTAAAAGAAAAGTATAAAGGAACAAAAATGGCGCCTGCGTTTAACGCAATCCATACGTTTTTATACTTGCCAAATGAGACCACTCACGGAGGAACTCATATAAAAGCAGCCGACGATTTAAAACGTACTATGAATACGGTTATCATGGCCTTGATTCCATGTTTGATCTTCGGTATGTTTAACGCTGGTTATCAGCATCATTTAGCTTTAGGAGATATTTCTAGAGCAAACGGATTTTTAGATCCAATCTTTTGGTCTTGGGATAATTTAGTGATAGGACTTTGGAAAGTTTTACCGTTAGTTGTTGTTTCGTATGGTGTTGGTTTAGCAATCGAATTCTTATTCGCAGTTATTAAAAAACATGAAGTAGAGGAAGGTTACTTAGTGACTGGAATGCTTGTGCCACTTATTGTACCTGTTGATATACCTTTATGGATGCTTGCAGTAGCAGTTGCTTTTGGAGTTGTTATAGGTAAAGAGGTGTTTGGTGGAACTGGAATGAACATTCTCAATCCAGCTTTGACTATAAGGGCCTTCTTATTCTTTGCTTATCCAACGTGGATGTCTGGTGATAAAGTTTGGGTTCATGGTGCTGTAGAACGCGCTGGAACTCCTGATGCTATTTCGGGAGAAACTATTTTAGGAAGCTTAGCTCAAAATAACGAAGTTACTTATAGTGTAATGGATATGTTCTACGGAATTATTCCAGGCTCTGTTGGTGAAACCTCAGCTTTACTTATTTTATTAGGAGGATTGTTCCTAATCTTTGCAAAAATTGGAAGCTGGAGAATCATGCTATCTATGGCATTAGGAGGATTAGCTATGGGATTAATATTTAATGGTGTTGTAGATTCAGGATGGATAGGAGAAAGCAGTAAATTTTATAGCTTAATGAATACTACTTGGTGGCATCACTTAATAATAGGTGGTTTTGCTTTCGGTACAGTGTTCATGGCAACAGACCCTGTTACAGCTTCACAAACCAATAAAGGAAAATGGATTTATGGGTTTTTAGCTGGTTTTATTTCAATCATGATACGCGTATTTAACCCAGCTTACCCAGAAGGTGTTATGCTTGCTATATTATTAATGAACGTATTCGCACCAACCATTGATCACTATGTGGTTCAAGGTAATGTTAAACGTAGACTGAAACGTCTAAAAACAAAAACGGCTTAACGATGGAAAAGAAAACAGATAAAAATGTATATACAATACTATTTGCCATTGGAATGGTAATAGTAGTAGGTTCTTTATTAGCTTTTGTAGCTTCTTCATTAAAACCAAAAATTACCGAAAATAAGCGTATTGAAAAGCAACAAAACATTTTGTACGCTATGGGAATCAATGAAAATGACGAAAGTAGTGTTGCTTTTGTTGAAGATGCCAAAGTAGGAGAAGAATTCACAAAATATATAACACGTCAATTAGTAATCACTAACGGAACAGAAGTTAAAGAGAATAATGAAGCTTATTTAATTGATGTAAAAAAAGAGCAATCTGCAGCTAAAGAAGGTAAAGAAAGACGCTTGCCACTGTTTGTTGGTGAAAAAGATGGTAAAACATTTTATATAGCACCTATTAGAGGTAAAGGTCTTTGGGATGCAGTTTGGGCTTATGTTGCTATGGATGAGAATATGGTTGTTCAAGGTGCTTATTTTGATCATCAAGGAGAAACTGCTGGACTTGGAGCAAACATTAAGGAGCGTTTCTTTATGGACGATTTCATAGGAGAGCATTTATTGGACGAATCTGGAAACTTTGTTGGAATTAATATTTCAAAAAGTAATGCAGATCCACTTAACAATGATAAAACTGATAATGAGGTTGATGCCATTGCAGGAGCAACTATTACAGGAGATGGTGTTGCTGCGATGTTGAGAAACGATTTGAAGTTGTACGTGCCTTATTTTAAAACTTTAAAAAACAATTAATTTATGGGACTTTTATCTAAAAAAGACAGCAAATTAATATTAGATCCTTTAGCAGACGATAACCCGATTACTATTCAAGTATTAGGTATTTGTTCAGCTCTGGCTATTACTGCACAGTTAAAAGCATCAATAGTAATGGCAGTATCTGTAATATTTGTATTAGGAGTTGGTAACGTGGTTATTTCACTTATCAGAAATATTATTCCTTCAAAAATTAGAATTATTGTACAACTTACTGTTGTCGCTGCTTTAGTAATTATTGTAGATCAGGTTTTAAAAGCATTCTCTTATCAATTAAGTAAGGAGCTTGGAGCTTTTATTGGACTAATTATTACTAACTGTATAATTATGGGACGTTTTGAAGCTTTTGCTTTAGGAAATGGACCATGGAGATCATTCCTTGACGGAATAGGTAATGCACTTGGTTATGGTGTGATACTAATCATTGTAGGATTCTTTAGAGAACTACTTGGATCTGGAACGCTATTAGGGTTTAAAGTTTTAGGAGATCCAATCGCAAAAACAGGATTATATAGTATTGGTTACGAAAATAACGGATTTATGTTATTAGCACCAATGGCATTAATTGTTGTAGGAATTATTATTTGGGTTCAGCGTAGCAAAAATCCAGCATTAATTGAAGACCACTAGAATAAGATATTATGGAACATATAGAATTATTTTTCAAATCAATATTTATAGATAACATGGTATTTGCCACCTTCCTTGGAATGTGTTCATACCTTGCTGTATCTAAAAAAGTATCAACTGCAGTTGGACTTGGAGCGGCCGTAATATTTGTACTAGCGATTACAGTACCATTAAACTGGTTGTTAGACCAATATATCTTGCAAGAAGGTGCGTTATCATGGTTAGGAGAAGAGTATGCTAGCTACGATTTAAGTTTCCTTTCGTTTATCATGTTCATTGCAACAATTGCAACCATGGTACAATTGGTGGAAATTGTAGTAGAGAAATTCTCACCATCTCTGTATAATTCACTTGGTATTTTCTTGCCATTAATTGCTGTAAACTGTGCTATTTTAGGAGGTTCACTGTTTATGCAATCTCGGGAAATTCCTTCATTAGGTTTAGCAACTACTTACGGAATTGGTTCGGGAATTGGATGGTTTTTAGCCATCTTAGCTATTGCCGCAATTCGCGAGAAAATTAGATACTCAAACGTTCCTGCTCCATTAAGAGGTTTAGGAATTACTTTCATCATTACTGGTCTAATGGCTATTGGGTTTATGAGTTTTGGAGGCATGCTAACAGGAGGCGATGAAGAAGTAAAAGAGGAGAAAACAGTATTGGTTGAGAAAGAACAATTAGAAGCCGAAAAGATTATAGCTTCTGAAGAAGAACCAACAGAAGAATTAGCTAATAACACTTTAAAAGAAGAGGAATAACATGATATTAGCCGCAAGTACATTAGGAACAATTTTAGCAACAGTTGCTGCATTTTTAGTTGTAACTTTATTATTGGTAGCGTTGTTATTATTTGTAAAACAAAAATTATCACCTTCAGGACCTGTAAAGATCCTAATCAACGGTGAACGTGAAATAGAAGTTGCATCTGGAAGTAGTTTATTGGCTACTTTGGGTGGTGAAAAAATATTTTTACCATCAGCGTGTGGTGGTGGTGGAACATGTATTCAATGTGAATGTCATGTATTGTCAGGTGGAGGAGAGGCTTTACCTACTGAAACACCGCATTTTACGCGTAAAGAATTACAACATGGTGCTCGTTTGTCTTGTCAGGTAAAAGTGAAACAAGACATGGAAATTACCATCCCAGAAGAAGTTTTCGGAATCAAGAAATGGGAAGCCACTGTTGTTCGTAACTACAACGTTGCATCATTTATTAAGGAATTCGTCGTGGAAATTCCTGAAGATATGGGTTACAAGGCTGGAGGATATATTCAAATTGAAATCCCACCTTGTGAAATTAAGTTTTCTGAGATGGATATTACAGCGCATCCAGAAGAGCATGACACTCCAGATAAGTTTCAAGCAGAATGGGATAAATTTAATCTTTGGCCATTGGTAATGAAAAATACTGAGATCGTTGAGAGAGCTTATTCTATGGCTTCTTATCCAGCTGAAGGACGTGAAATTATGTTAAACGTTCGTATTGCGACTCCACCTTGGGATCGTGCTAAAAACGGTTGGATGGATGTTAATCCTGGTATTGCATCATCCTATATTTTCAATCAGAAACCTGGTGACAAAGTAACCATTTCAGGACCTTACGGAGAATTCTTTATTAATGAGTCTGATAGTGAAATGTTATATGTTGGTGGTGGAGCAGGAATGGCACCTATGCGTTCTCATTTATATCACCTATTTAAAACTTTAAAAACAGGTAGAAAAGTAACCTATTGGTATGGTGGACGATCTAAACGTGAGTTGTTCTATTTAGATCACTTTAAGCAATTAGAAGACAGTTTCCCTAATTTTAAATTCTATTTAGCATTATCTGAACCTTTACCAGAAGATAACTGGAAAGTCAAAGAAAATATTGATGCTCCTGGAGATGGATTTGTTGGATTTATACACAACTGTGTTATAGACAACTACTTAAATCATCATGAGTCACCTGAGGATATTGAATTATATTTCTGTGGACCTCCATTAATGAACAAGGCTGTTCAGAAAATGGGGGAAGATTTTGGAATTCCAGATGAGCATATCCGATTTGATGATTTTGGAGGATAATCTTCAATCTATCATAAAACAAATAAAGCCCAACAAAATGTGTTGGGCTTTATTTGTTTAAAGCATTTTCTAATAAGCGGATTACTCCCTTGGTTTCTTTTATGTTTTTATAGAGCATAACCGAGATAATATTTCTTTGCACTTTTATTGATTTTATCATTGGCAAAAATAATGGATCGCTCTTTAGCGTGTTCAAATTGTTTGGAATTAAGGGTACATCAAATGGTTTATCTAGATTGAATTTATCTTCATCATAACTAAATAATCTGTCTATTTGTGCCTGACGTTCTGGTTGAAAAGATTCAAAATATTCCATCTCCTCCAATAAGGACTTATGAGTTAATTCGAATAGTTCTACAATATTCTTTCTTAAACTATCTGAAGTAATAATGCCAAAACCAACATTTTTTAAGCCTTCATAACCAGCATAAGACAATGATAAATTTGTTCCTGGTTTGCGAGCATGTTGGAAGTGAATATTTAATGAATCAACATATGGTAAATCACTTTCAATAAACTTAATAATAATATCACTAGATGTATTCCATAATTCTCTATATGTTGAATCTGAAACCATGCTATTGTAATTGTTCTCTAAAGATGTTAAAAGTTCGTTCAATACTTTTGTTTCTAGTTTTCGTTCTTTCTTAGTTTCATTCCAATTATTAATACTTAAAGCGATTAAAATACCAATAACTACAAGGATAATTTCGCCAATGGCATACTTAAAGTATTTACCTGTTTTTTCAGTTTCAAGAAGACTATAACGTATTTTACGAAAGAATTTAATCATAACAATAAAGACTTAGTTTTTTGTTTCTTCAATCAATTGAACAATTGTTTTTCTTGCTCTTATTAACCATAGTTTAGTTGATTTATACATAAACAATTTGTCATCGATTTGATTTTCAAATCTTGGATCAGACATTAAAGACATATTATTTATAACTAAATTTGAAGGTCTATACTTAAAATCTCGACTCGTAACATCTACATTTCTAAGAGAGCCGAATTCTTTCAGATATCCTATAATTTCTTCACCAGTTTTTTCCGTTCTTAGTTGAACTTCGGTCATTTCTTTTTGTTGTCTAGACCATTTATAAAGCAAAAGTTTTAATTTTTCATTTTTTAATTCAGCAATAGTTCCCGAATTATTTAAACTATTAAGAAGGAATTCACTTGGTTTCCAGTTAGGCGAATACATAGCAGTGGAGAGCCAATTATTCAATGAATCCTTGGGGGTGTCAGAATTAGATTGTGAAAACTGGTCAAATACTTTTTCTAATGAGCTAATGACCTTGTTCACTTCGATGGCAATGGAATCAAGATCTTGAAGATTGTCTTTAAATTCACCTTGTAGGTTATTAAGTAATTGCCTTTCTTTTATTACTTCTTTTCGACCTTCATTCCAATTATTAATGCTTAGAGCAATCAGAATACCAATCACTACAAGGATAATTTCACCAATTGCATACTTAAAATATTTGCCAGTTTTACTTTGTTCCATAAGGCTGTAACGTATTTTTCGAAACAATTTAATCATTCTGCATAAGGATTTGTAATTTCTATTATTTGGTCTATGATAGCATCTGCCTTTTCAATTTCCCGCTTATTCATTTGATGTAAGAACAAAAAGTTGTCTAACAAATTTTCGTATTCTAATGATTGAAATAAGGGGTTATATGATTTTTTAAGTTTTGATTTCCCAGACCATTCATAGTTACCATTCATATCCATTTCTTTTAGCGATATGAATTTGGACATGATTGGTAAAATTTGGTCGTAGCTCCAATCGTCTAGAGCACGTTCTCTAATATTAACAGCTTCTAATTGGGCTTGCCATTGGTATAATAGTTTAATTATGTTCTTATCTTTTATAATATTCATTCGCCCACCTTGAGTAATATTTAATATGCTTTGCGATGAAGAGGTAAACTGGACTGCTGGAAGAGAACTATAAAATAAACTATCTAGATTGTGTTTTTGTAATTCATCATCTGAACTACCCATTAAGTTCATTATTTCAATATTAGCTTTCATTGCACCTCTAATCGAAGCTATATTATTAGTCGAAAGTCTTTTATTTTCCAGAAATTCATCGTGCAAATTAGATAAAATGTTTTTTTCTTCAATTCTATCTAAACGTTTTTGATTCCAGCTATTTATTTGTAACGCTAATAAAATACCTATCATGACAAGTAGTATTTCACCTATAGCATATTTAAAGTATTTGGATGTTTTGTTTTCCATAAGGAGTGATTTGCGTATATGACGAAAGAACTTAATCATTAATTAAGCTTCTTTATTAAATGGTAGGCAAATTCAATAATCTCTTTATAATTGTCTTTGCTTATTTTTTCATCAATCCCATGAAATCTAGTCATACTATCAGGACCAATTCGAATAGGATAAAACCGGAATACATCATCTGAAATGTCATAAAAATAACGTGCATCTGTACCACCACCAACTAAACCAGGAACAACTATACTTGTTGGAAACATATCGCGAATGGTTTGTTCCAAGGTTTTAAAGGCATCAGAATCAATATTAGAAACTGGTGAAGGATTGGTTAAAAAGCCAACTGGTTCTACTCTTATTTTATCAGAAATGGTTGCTTCAATATGCTGTTGCGTAGATTCAATGGTTTCGCCAGGTAGGATTCTAAAATTAATGGTTGCTTCAGCAACTGTCGGAATCACATTGTTTTTTACGCCACCTTCAATAATTGTTGGAGCAGTTGTGGTATGTGCGTTTAATGCTTCCAATATTGGTTTTTTAAACAACCAAGGGTTAGCAAATGCCATTTTTTGAAAAAATGGAAGTTCTGCTCCCATATATTCCAATTGGTAATCAACTGGCTTAACTAGCTTATATGGTCGTTGGTTATTTTCAAGATCAACAATAGCTTGAGCAAGCATACCAATGGTATTTTCACGAGGTGGTTGGGAGCTGTGTCCTCCTGTTGTTTCAACAATCAACCTAAAAGAAGCAAATCCTTTTTCAGCAAGATTTACCATTGCGACAGGCTGATTAACTCCTGGCACCATGTCTTCTGCAATAAAACCACCTTCATCTATTGTCATTGCTGCTTGAACTCCTTTAGCCTTTAAATGTGCGGCAATTGCAGCTGCGCCATTACCACCTCCAACTTCTTCATCATGACCAAAGGCCAAATAAATGGTCTGTACTGGAACAAAAGATTCTTCTAATAATTTTTCAACTGCTTCCATTAGGCCAACCAAGGTGCCTTTGTCGTCCATTGTGCCACGACCAATAATATGCGTGTCTGTTATGGTTCCTAAAAAAGGAGCAGCTTCCCAATCGCTCAGCGTTGGTTCGTCTACAGGAACTACGTCTTGGTGCGACATTAAAATAATTGGTTTTTTTGAAGCATCAGATCCTTTCCATGTGTAAAGTAAACTGTAAGTGTTTATTTTTTCAAGCGATAAATTGGCATGAGTTAAAGGAAAAGTCTCTTCAAGAAAACGATGGAAACCAAAGAATGCTGTTGAATCTGGAATGGCATCTTCACTGTAAGAAATGGTTGGATATTGTATGGCTTTTGAAAGGTTTTGAAAGGCATCGTTAGGAAGATTAACACTTTCTAAAGTTTGAGGTTCAACTTGTTTTGAGCCTAATCTTAAAGTGTTGAATATTAAGATAGCTAGGACAATAACAATTAGTAATCCAATTAGTTTTAATAATTTTTTCATGTTTGCTCGTTTACAGGTTTGGTATGTTGGTTATATTAATTTTCTAAGTGATTAATTTCTTTATCTATATTATTTATAAGTGCAACCACAATATCATTTAAAATTTGATAGTGAAAGTCAGTCATGGTAATAGTTCTGTTTCTATAGGATTTTATATAATAAAGGAATTCTTCATCTGTTTTTAAGTTTTTATAATTTATTGGAACTAATTTGGGTCCTAGACCTTTTGCCTTAAGATCAAAAACATAAGACTCTTCAATCCGAGTTGGAAAAACCTCTTCTAGACCTCGATGCAATTCTTCTAAATGTCTAGTTTCTTCCCCAATAAAGAAGGTATATCGAGAATCAAACACATGAATAATTTCATCTCTTAATTCTGTATTTCTAATTAAACTAATACCTTTAGATTTTAATGTTTCAAAAGCACTTGTGGAATATAAGAATTTCATAGGACGCATCATTTCGCCAAGATAAATAGGTATAGAGTCATTATATGGTAGGTCGCTTTCTAATGCTTTGATTACTTTATTTGCAGACATAATGCTTTCGTTAAAATAATTTGTGTTATAAAGTATATCTGATTTGTCTTTAATTAGACCAGATTTTAAGGATTTTATAATGACAAGTTCTTCATTTGAATTTATTCTGTTTTGATTCCAATTATTAATCTGTAATGCAATGAGAATACCCATGACGACTAGAATTATTTCACCAATAGCATATTTTAAGTACTTACTTGTTTTTCCTGTTTCCATGAGATGATATCGTATTTTACGGAAGAATTTTATCATTGTATTGATAGGCATTTTGTTTCGAGCAAGGCAATCATTTTTTCTATGTCTGGCAACACGGTTTCATAAAGATATTTAACACGAGAATTTGCACCAACTATAAAAACAGCATCACTGGTTAATTGTTTGATCAAGTCGTTACTTAATACATTATTTGGATTAAGTTTATTAAAATCTACTTTATTCATGTCAATACCGTCTTTAACAAAACTCATATGATGCCAGCCTATTTGTGTATAATATTCTTTTTTAAAAAAGACATCAACTGCACCATCAGCGTTTATATTCATGACATCAATCATACCTTCTAACATTGAGTAGTAATCAATCACTCTTGTTTTTATATTATTGTCTTTAAGGATATTTAAATTTCCGCTTGATTTTAAATCTTCAAAGGCCGCATTATTTGGCCTAATTGTATAAGTTATTAATGACATCGCCTTGAGTATTTCGTTCATTAACGTATCCAACTTTGGACGATCAGACTGTAACATTTGGATGACATTATTTGATGCTTCTAATCTTTTATTAGTATTAGCAATTTGGGTGTTTACCTGAACTAAATCTTGTTGAACGTCTTCAAGTAGTTTGCAATAATAATCTTGCTCTAGTTTGTTTTCCTTTCTATGTTCATTCCAATTATTGATTTGTAGTGCAATGAGAATGCCAATAACCACTAGAATAATTTCACCAATAGCATATTTAAAGTACTTACCTGTTTTTCCTGTTTCCATGAGGCTATATCGTATTTTCCTGAAGAACTTAATCATAAATTCGAGTTAGTTTCTTTGTCTAATGAAACTATAATTTCGTCAATGAATATAGATAGTTCAACATATCGCTGATTTAATGTTATAAAGACATTAAACTTTTCTTTAAGTATGTGTACTAATTTATCATCTGCATTGGGTATAACATAAAAATTTAGTTGGGTTTCTTGATTAGGACTATATAGTGCGTATAAATCCTCACAATCTTCACAGATACTACCATAACTCGAAACCGCATTTAAATACGGTTTTAATAATTTATTATTAACTTCTTCTAAATATGATTCGGCGGCAACTACTCTTTTTAAATGCAATTGATAAAAGTCCGTAATTTTTTTTCTTAAATTATCATTTGAAATGATAGTAATACCTTCTGATTGTATTGCTTCGTATGCACTTAATTTAGGAAAAAGCATTGCGGTTTCTAAGATGTAACTTGTTGATAATTTAAAAGGGGTTATGTCCGAAATTTGGTCTTCGATAATGGCTTTATAAATACTATTAGTGGCATTGAGAATTTGTTTTGCTTTTTCGATATCAGTTAGTAAGTCATTCTTGGTCTCTAAAAGGTCATCTTTTAATTCAATTAAAAGCTTAACCTCTTTTTCTTTAGCTTTTCTATTTTCATTCCAATTATTAATTTGTAGTGCAATGAGAATTCCAATAACCACAAGGATAATTTCACCAATCGCGTATTTAAAGTACTTACCTGTTTTTCTTGTTTCCATAAGGTTGTATCGTATTTTTCGAAAAAATTTAATCATAGATAAATTTTACTCAATTACTTAATTTATCAATTTCAGTTTGCACATCTATAATCAATTGTTCCAAGACTTTATAGGCCTCATTTTGCCAATTTAAGCGCACTAATAGCCAACCTTGAAGTCTTATAATTATATTCCTGAAAGTTGAATCAACTCTTAAATATTCAATTTGTTTTGGCATATTTAAGTTGTCATTGGCATAAGATGCACTTTTGTCTATGGTAGGCGTAGATATAAAAGTTTGGTTCATATAAGGTAGAAGTTCTTCATCAACAATCTTCCAATTTCTTGTTTCACGAGTAATAATGTTTTTTAAATGGCGTTCATACATTTCAGTTATTCTAATTCTTAAACTATCGTTACTTAAGGTATTGATGCCTTGACTTTCAATAAATTTATACGATGTATTTGCAATATTAAACAGTCCATCCATAATAATGTTTTCAAAGGCCATTTTTAAACTGTCATCAATAGGCCTCCTGTTTTCAAAATAATCTAAAATTAAAATTGTTGAGTTTTTCCTAGTTGTCGTTGTGTTAAAGGTTTCTGTAATCTCATTTAGGTTAGTTTTTAAGTCATTTTTGAGTTCACTTAAAATCTTAATTTCTTGTTTGACTGCTTTTCTGCCTTCATTCCAATTGTTAATTTGTAGAGCAATGAGAATGCCAATAACCACTAGAATAATTTCGCCAATAGCATATTTAAGGTATTTACCAGTTTTTCCAGTTTCCATAAGATTGAAACGTATTTTACGAAAGAACTTTAGCATAATTATTCAAGATTATCAGAACTTTTATGTTCTTTCAAATAACGCACTACAACTTTAATAATGACTCGCAATATTAAAGCTGCAGCAACAAGATATATAATGGTTTCTGTTTCCATTGGTGTTAGTTTTTTATCTCTTTTACTTTGTATAGTTCTTTGGATGCTGCCTCATATTTATCACCCTCGTTCCAGCGTGGTGTTGCTGCATCATTGGCAATATTTCGTCCAGCTAAAACGTAGGCTCTGAAAAACTTTAAGAGATAATCATAATCTAAAGTATGTGCTTCGTCTCCTGGTCTGTGGTAATACTTGGTAACGTCACCATTAAAAGCCGTAAATCCTAAAGAGAATGTTGGTGCTGGAATGCCTTTTTTAGCAAAGTTGACATTATCACTTCTATCAAATAAACCTTGTTCTTTTGCTGGATCTTCAATGGCTTTTAATCCGAAGGTTTCAGCGGCAGTTAAAATATTGTTTTCTGCATTAGTTCTTGTAAGACCGATTACTGAAATCAAAGAGGTGTCATTGTAACCTGCATTGTCGCTATTAAAGCAATATACCATTTGGTTGAGAGGTAATACAGGATTTTCAACATAATAACTGCTACCTAATAAACCTTTTTCTTCTCCAGTAAATAAGATGAATAAGGCCGAACGCTTGGTAGGATATTTTGCTAAATTTTCTGCCATTGCCAAAACTGTCGTTGTGCCTACAGCATTGTCTCTTGCTCCATTATAAATGTTGTCTCCAGTTTCATCAGGTGTGCCAATGCCAACATGATCGTAATGTGCTGAATAAATGATGTATTCATTTTTTAGTTTAGGATCAGTGCCTTCAACTATACCAATAATATTCTGAGAAATAACGGATTCTTCAACCTTCTCACCAACAGATAATTTTATGTTGATTGCCGCCGAACTACTAAATTGCTCAGCCATTTTTCCTTCTTTATCCAAAGCCCAAACATATGCAGTTTGGTTGTCTTTACTGGCATCATCTCCTAAGTCAATAGATAGGCTTGGTTCGTTAAAGTTATGGTCTATAAAATTCCACATATTAGCATCAGTATTCAATAATTCAATTATAGCTGTAACTCCATTCTCTTGTGCTAATTTTTGTTTTTGTCGTCTTAAACCAAAGGCTGCTCTGGTATCTTTAGTTTCGGCACTTCCAGCTTTTACAATGATGACTTTTCCGTTTACATCTTTATTTATGTAATCGTCTTCTAAACCATGGTTTAGAAAGATGGCTTCAGTATCTGAAGTCAATGGTGTTGCATTAAGAAAAACAAAATCTGATAGAGATTGATTATTAATACTTATTGAAGCCTCTTTTGGAGGAGACACACGTTTTAGTTTTACATCTTGATAATAATTTCCAGTTTTTGGGTTTGGCTTTACACCATAGCCTCGAAGTGTATTTGCTAAATAAGATGCTGCTATTTTTAGTTCTGGTGTCCCTGTTTCTCTTCCTTTTAATAAATCATCAGCCAGAAAATAGATATGACCTTCAATATCAGCTTTGCTGATGGTTTCTGAGACTTTTTCTTTTTCGGTTTGAGCAGTTAATGTAAAAGCGAATGCAAGTGTTATTACTAATGCTAATTTTTTCATTTGTATGTTTCTATTGTTTATGTGTGTTTATTTTTATCCCATTTTACCATCGCCATCAATATCTTGAGTGAGGTGAGTTTCAAGAGCGACTAAAGTTTTTTTAAGTAAGGTTCGTGTCGCGCTTAAATCTTTTTCAAGCTGCTCAACACGTTCTTCTAAGCTATTGGCTTTGTCTTCTTGTTTTTGTAATTCGTCTTGTTGTATTAAATCCCAAAATATTCCCATGGTTTCTATGTGTGTTTGTTAGTATTATTTATTGTCTTGATTGTAATTCTTTATCGATATCACTAATTAAAATATTCATTGATTTCATAACATCATTAAAAAATTCAAAGCCTCTTTTCCGCTGTCTAATGATCATGCTTAGTATATTCTTAAACTCTTCATTTTTCTTAAGGCTTTCAAAATCATTTGGTCTTGAAAGCATTAAAGATTTTTCATGTAACCGTCGCATATGTTTCGCAAAAAATGGGGTCACGATATTTTCCATAATTTGAAGTTCACTTTGTTCATAATCTTGAACAATGGTTACTAATTCTATTTCATACATATTAACAATGGCATTTTTAAGAGTTTCATTTGAAATGAGATCTAACCCTTTTGTTTGTAATGAATTGTATGCAGTGCTAATTATATATGGACTAGACCAAAATGTTAAACGTCCAAAACCTTTATCGAGTTCTTCATTATAAGGTAAGTTATTTTTAATATAGGTTTCAATTTTTTGATATTCAACTAGGTCTTTATGATTACGAATGGTGTCATTTTTAAAATTAACTAAATTAGATTCTAAATTGGTTTTAATATCAAAAAGTAGTTTTAGTTCTTCGCTTTGAAGTTTTCTATCTTCATTCCAATTATTAATACTTAATGCAATGAGGATACCAATCACCACAAGCACTATTTCGCCAATAGCATATTTAAGGTATTTGCCTGTTTTATTTTCACCCATAAGGTTATATCTAATTTTTCTAAAAAATTTTATCATCTATTGAGTTCTATTACTTATTTCTTTTTCCAATAAATTAATGACTCGGTCTATTGAAACTTTTAATCTATAGGTTGACCGTTCTTGTAATTTTAAGGTGTGCAAATTATAAACCATGGCATATTGATATTCCTTATCTTCAATGGATATTAGATTTAGTTCTTTAATTTCATCTTCAGTGTAAAAATAATTGGATGTATTTGTTATTAATTTTACGGTTGTATTAGGTAATAGTTTTGATTCTATTTCAAGGAATTTAGGTGCGTAATTTTGCTGCAAAAGCACTGTGCTATTTAAATCACTTAAGACATCATTCCAGTTCGTTAATAAATATTTTAGAGAATCATTTTGAATCTTATCAATTTTACCTGTTGTTAATATTGAATTTAAGATCGTGCTAGAAAAATAAAATTGTTTAAAACCAATTGATGGTCTAGATATCGATCGCAAAGAATCATGAAGTTCTCTGTTGCTTACCTTCGTTAGATAACTGTCCCAATTTCTTATCATCATTTTTTTAAATTGGAATAGGCTATCAATATCAAATCTATTGGTTTCAAATTCTTTTTTTAAATCTTTGAGTGCAACCAGTTCTTCAATACGGTCTTTTCTTTCCTCATTCCAATTATTAATACTTAATGCGATGAGAATACCAATAACCACAAGCACTATTTCACCAATTGCATATTTTAAGTACTTGCTTGTTTTGTTTTCCATAAGGAGTGATTTGCGTATATGTCTAAAGAATTTAATCATGAGGTAGTTCTTTTTCAATAAGATTGACTAAGTATTTTATCCTTTCTTTTGCAATAGAATATCTTCTTATTTTATAAGCTCTGTAGTCATCTACCTGTCTCAGCATAATTTGAAATTTGGAGTCTTGTTTTAAAGTTTCAAAGTCTAAAGGCACAAAACCAAGGGTGTAAGTTTTATCCTCTCCGTTTATTTTAAATGTTAATGGGAAATTTCTCTTTCTCTCATCAATTTTATATTCGCCAATGCTATCTTTTTGAGTCGTAATACTTGTCTTTAATTGGTAATTTTTATTAGGTTTAAAATTATTTATATAGTAACTGTCTAGATATTCTGATATGTCTTGATAAAAACTTCCTTCCTTACTTATTCTAGGAAAAATATCTTCGTAAAGGCTTTGGGTCATCATTCTTATAGTGTCATTTCTAATAATATCAAGACCATCATCTGTTATCTTTTTATAAATAGCCGTATTAGGGTAAATGTATTCATCCTCTTTAAGCCATTCAAAATCAAAGCATAATGAATCATTATAAGGTAAATCTTGCTCTATATAATCAAGAATTTTATAATGACTTATTTCTCCAAGCTGTAAAACTGAATGATCATTATGAATATCATAATATGAATCTATTAACTCATCTTTTAGCTGAGTTAATAAAACAGATTCTTTTTTTAATCGATTTTGATTTTCATTCCAATTATTAATCTGAAGCGCAATGAGGATACCAATAACCACGAGCACTATTTCACCAATTGCATATTTAATGTACTTGCTTGTTTTGTTTTCCATAAGGAGTGATTTGCGTATATGTCTAAAGAATTTAATCATCCGATTTCATGCTTAATTAAATTGTTAATTAATTTCATTCTTAATTAAATAAGCGTCAATTAGCTTTATGCCTTTTTCTACTTCAGTAATGGCATTTAAATATTGATCAACAAAATGGTTCCGACCATCAATGGCCTCCGCAATTAGGGTTTCAAATTCTGGGTCATTAATTAAAAACTCATAGTTATTCGGTATTCCTAGTTTTTGTCTAAAACTGATGGTGTCATTTTTCAAAACATGTTTGGTTCTAAAATGTTTTTGATAATATGGAAAAAGAACTCTAGCAGCATTTCGACGTGTATCAACTTTACTTATAATTCTTTGATAGTGAGACTCATAAATATCTGTAATACTTTCTCTTATGGAATTAGATTTAATTATTTCAAGGCTTCCTGATTTTAAGGTCTCATAGATTGATGTTTTTGGAAAGAAGTAATTGAAACCAACCATGATGTTAAAATCTGAATACATTGAATCTACTAGAACAGGTTTGCTCTGAATATATTGATATACATTCATTGTAGCCTGATAATAAAATAATTGGCTTTTATGATCAAATTTTAGCTCGTCAAGGTTAGTTTTCAATTCAGATTTCAAACTAGTTAAAATAGCTTTCTCTTTTTTAAAGTTTTTTTGTTCTTCATTCCAATTACTTACTTGAAGCGCTAAAAGAATACCAATCATTACTAGAATAATCTCGCCAATGGCATATTTAAGGTATTTGCCTGTTTTATTTTCACTCATAAGGTTGTATCGGATTTTCCGGAAAAATTTAATCATACTTATTTAACTGCATCTAATTCTTTATTAATTAGGTTAAGTAGTTTTTTGCATTCTATTTGAGTATTTCTTGTAGGCTTATAAACAAGCCATCCCATATCATTAAGTTGGGTTCTTAAATAATATTTAAATTCTTGATCATTTTTTAATAATTCATAATTGATGGGCTGCATCCTACCATTTACGTTTGGATCTCTATAATCACCATTCCAAGAATCTACAAATCTGGAGTTTAATAAATTTTGTTTTGCCTCAAAAATTTTGTTGATGTATCGTTGTTCCCACTTATCAAGCCAAGGATTAAATTCGTCATAAACTAAAATAACCAAATCACGTATTTCTTTATTTGATATCAAATCGAAACCATTAGATTTTAATGTTTCGTAGGCACCAACTGTTAATCCGCCAGAATCAAATACAAGTGTAGTATCGAAAAAGTAAATATCTAAAGAATCAGTGTAAGGAAGGTCTTTTTCAAAATGTTGAAGGATTTTATTAATGGCGAATTTTGCACGATCATATTGAAAAACAATGGAATCTAGTTGCTTGATGTCAAAAGTCAATCCTTTTTGAAAATCTTCTAAAACTTCTACTTCCTTTACTTTGGCTTTTCGTTTTTCATTCCAATTGTTTACTTGAAGAGCTAACAAAATACCAATCATCACTAGAGCAATCTCACCAATAGCATACAACATATATTTAGAATACTTGTTTTTAGAAACAAGCCGCTGTCTAATTTGGCGAAAGAATTTAATCATATACTTACATTAATTGTAAGTAGTCTTTAGTCAATTTGTAGCTTTGGTTGGGAATAGCATTTAAAGTTAAACAATTTTATCCATCATTTTATAAATAGTATTTTTGCATTATGAGTATAGCATTAACAATACAGGAATTACATAATTTGGCCATGAATCACGTTGGTAAAGACTTGGAAAACAGAGGTTTTGAGTTTGTTGCGATTAATAGCAAACTAAAAAAACATCCTCAGTTTGTTTGCATAGATAAGAACAGTCAATACTTTTTTGTGATCGTTAGAGCTGTGATTTTACCTGAAAATCCAAATAATTACGACGTAGTTTGGATGGAATCCTTCAAAAAACATGCTCGAGAAAAAGATGCTAAAGTGCTATATGCTGGAGTAGGACTTGGGAACCCAAAAGGAGAAGATTTACCCATTTACTTGAATGAAGAATACCTTATAGAGTATAACGGAATTCAAGTAATTGAAACAAATTTAAACTAGTTATGAGACATCGAATTTTAGCACTACTCATTATATTTTTAGTCTCTTGTAACAACAAAGAACCTAAAAACACTAAACTATCAGGTCAAGTTTTTGGTACTTCGTATTCTGTGATTTATAATAGCAATGAAAACTACGAGAAGCAGTTTGATAGTTTGTTTTATGTGATTAACAAATCCATGTCAACTTACATCGAAAACTCTGATATTTCTAAAATAAACAGAAATGAAGCTGTTGAGGTAGATCAGCATTTTACCAGTGTTTTTAAGACTTCAAAAACCATTTATGATGTTACTTCTGGTGCTTTTGATCCAACCATTGGAGCTGTTGTAAACGCTTGGGATTTTGGTCCTGAGGGAAAAATTGTATCACTTGATAGTTTAAAAATTGATAGCTTGATGCTTTCTGTTGGTTTAGACAAGGTAAAGTTGAGACGTAATGCAATTTCAAAGCAAAATCTCAATACCTATTTAGATTTCAATGCCATAGCAAAAGGTTATGCCGTAGATGTTATCGCCACATATTTAGAATCTCAAAATGTTAACGATTATCTTGTAGAAATAGGAGGTGAGATACGTTGCAAAGGAATGAATAAAGAAAAGCAATCAAATTGGATGCTTGGTATTGATAAGCCTAATTTTGATGGCTCACAATCTGTTATTAAGGCTATAAATTTAATAGATGGAGCTATGGCAACTTCGGGTACTTACAGAAAATTTAAACTTGATGCAGAAGGGAATCGTTATGCACACATCATTGATACAGAAACAGGTTATCCAAGTAAAACCAATGTGTTAAGTGTTTCAGTAATTGCTGATGATTGTATGACCGCTGATGCATATGCAACAGCGTTTCAAGCTATGGGAATTAACAAGGTTAGCGAGCTTTTAAAAACACATCCAGAATTGAAAGTGTTTTTTATTTTTGAGAATGAGAGTAAAGAACTGGAAACCCTTACCCTGAATGGTTTTCCTGAATAATTATTTTTTAACAACAGGAATTATTTCACCTTTGGCTAAGCAATACTTTATAATTTCATCCTCTGAAAGCCTGGCTGTATAGTCAACTTCTTCAACTTTAAAACCAACCGAACGAAGCTTGTCAAAATAATCTCTTCCATAAATACGAACATGATCGTATTGACCAAAAATTTTGGCTCGCTCTTTTTTATCAGTGATGCTATCATCCTCAAAAGTAGTTTCCCTATTTAAATCTTGCGGAATCTGAAACACACCAAATCCTCCAGGTTTTAAAATACGATACAATTCTTCCATGGCTTTCGTATCATCAGGAATGTGCTCTAGGACATGATTACATAAAATAATATCAAACTCATTATCCTTAAACGGAAGATTACAAATATCGGCTTTCACATCAGCTAAAGGTGAATTTAAATCTGTGGTCAAATAGTCTAAATTTGACATTTTTATGAAGCGTTTGTAAAACGCTTGTTCAGGTGCAAAGTGAAGCACTTTTTTTTCTACCGAAAAAAAGTCAGTTTCGTTCTTAAGATACAACCACAATAATCTGTGACGTTCTAAACTCAGTGTAGAAGGTGATAGAACATTGTTGCGTTGTTTGCCATAACCATAAGGCAAAAAGCTTTTAAAGCTCTTACTGTCAATTGGGTCTGTATACGTGTTTCCTTTTAATAAAAAAGCCAACAATGGCCTCACTACATAACTCAATCGAATAAGTAATGGTCTGGGTAAAAGGTTGAGAATAAATTTGAAAATTGTCTTCAAAGTTTAAAGAACTAAAGCTTTTTGTCTAAACTCATCTTCTTCATTACTTTCAATACCTAAAGCTTCGTATACATAGCCAAAAGTTGAAAGTATTTCTGGCTTTCCATCTATAATAGCAACATCATGTTCAAAATGTACGCTTGGTTTTCCATCTAATGTTACAATTGTCCAGCCATCTTTAAGTTGTTTTACTCTATGAGTGCCACCATTTATCATTGGCTCAATGGCAACAACCATGCCTTCAATAAATTTTTTGCCTCTACCACGCTTGCCATAGTTAGGCATTTCTGGATCTTCATGCATTTTACGTCCTATACCATGACCAACCAATTCTCTAACAACACCATAACCATGTGCTTCGCAATGTTGCTGTATCGCATAACCTACATCACCAACGCGATTACCTAGTTTTAATTCTTTGATGCCAACGTAAAGGGATTCTTTAGTAATTTCAATTAGTTTTTTTGTTTCAGGGGCAACTTCACCGATTTCAAAAGTGTAAGCATGATCTCCATAAAAATCGTTCATTAGAGCTCCACAATCTATTGAAACAATATCACCTTCTTTTAAAGGGATATTTGTAGGTAATCCATGAACAACAGCTTCATTAACACTGCATAACAATGTAGAAGGACAATCATATAGCCCTAAAAACCCGGGAATTGCGCCTTGTGATCTAATAAAATCTTCTGCTAATGTATCTAATTGTTGCGTTGTAACTCCTGCTTTAACTTCCTTGGCTAGCATTCCTAAGGTTTTGGATACAACCAAAGCGCTTTCACGCATTAACTCAATTTCTTCTCTTGTTTTTACTATAATCATGCTTAAAAAATAATGGCAAAGATACTTAAAAAATAAAATGTAAAGTTTTTATGCTTTTATGACTTTCGACAGTTTTTTTAAACGATTTAATCTATAGTTTTGCACCATAAATATTTATAAAATGTACAAAGCAATTAGCGCAGAAGATGCCGTAAAAATCATAAAATCAAACGACAAAGTATATTTACAAGCAGCAGCAGCAGTGCCGCAAGTTTTAATAAATGCAATGACTGCTAGACATGAAGAATTGCGTAACGTTCAAATTTGTCAATTGCATACTGAAGGCGAAGCACCTTATGCCAATCCAGAACTTAAAGATAGTTTTCACGTTAACTCTTTTTTTATCGGTAAAAATGTAAGACATACACTTAAAGCTGGAAATGGATCGTATACGCCAGTTTTTTTAAGCGAATTACCGTTATTGTTTAAAAGAAATATTGTCGATTTACAAGTCGCCTTAATACATGTGTCTGTTCCAGATAAGCATGGCTATTGTTCATTAGGTGTTTCGGTTGAAGCCACATTGGCAGCTATTGATAATGCGGATTATGTGATTGCTCAAGTAAATAAGCAAATGCCAAGAACTCATGGTGCTGGAATTATTCACATTTCGGAAATAAACGCTTTTGTGGAGTGTGATGAACCTTTGCCAGTTCATGCGATGTCTGAGCCATCTGAAATTGAAAGAAAAATTGGAAACCATGTAGCAGGATTAATTGAAGATAGAAGCACATTACAAATGGGAATTGGAAATATTCCAAATGCGGTTTTGTCGAGATTGACTAATCACAAAGATTTAGGTTTGCATACTGAAATGTTTTCTGATGGTGTGATTGATTTAATTTTAAATGATGTCATTAATGGAAACTATAAAAGCATTAATAGAGGTAGAGCCTTGGCAACATTTTTAATGGGCTCTAAGCGTTTATATGATTATGTTGATGATAATCCATTTATAGAAATGCGTGCTTCAGATTATGTGAATGACGTTTCTGTCATTAAGCAAAACCCAAGAATGGTAGCCATAAATTCTGCAATAGAAGTAGACCTAACTGGGCAAGTTTGTGCAGATTCAATTGGTGCTAAAATGTATTCTGGAGTAGGAGGGCAAATGGATTTTATTAGAGCAGCGTCTTTAAGTGAAGGTGGAAAAGCCATAATTGCATTACCTTCGGTTACAAGTAAAGGAATTAGCAGAATTGTTCCTTCTTTAAAACCTGGTGCTGGAGTGGTTACAACACGTTCTCATGTACATTATGTAGTCACAGAATATGGAGTCGCCAATTTGTATGGAAAAACAATTAAGCAACGTGTTAAAGCTTTAACTGAAATTGCTCATCCAGATTTTCGAGAGTCAATAGAGCGCGATTATTTTAATTTAATACGCAGTTAAATTAGCGAAAAAGACCCAAAAAGCCTTTTTTCTTTTGATTTGGTTTTATGTGAGGTTTGGCATTAGTGAGCATTTGATAAATTTCACCCCAACCTAAAACACCACCAATATTTCTATCATCAATAAAAAGGTCTGCATGTATTTTGCGGCTTTTCGTATAATCAAATTGTTCTTCTGGGAAACTTTTATTTACCGCATAAAACTCGACACCATTGTTTTTGCAGAATTCAATAGCTTCTTCCAATCGAAGACCACTTCTATAGGTCCATAAAATAAGTCGGTGACCATCTTCTTGAAGTTTAGTAAGGGTTTCAAAAGCAAAAATGCGAGGTTTACCAATTTTTGGATACGCATCATCTACAATGGTTCCATCAAAATCTATAGCAATTGTAAGTCTGTTGTATATATCCATATTATGCCGAAAGTTACATTAAATTAGTGAATTTTGCGACATGGCTTCTGGTTTTTCAATGCCAATAAGTTTTAATATGGTTGGAGCTAAATCACCTAAAACCCCATCGTTTATGTGTTTTAAATCCTTATCAATAAGAATAATTGGAACCGGATTGGTTGTGTGAGCAGTATTTGGAGAACCATCAGGATTAATCATGGTTTCACAGTTACCATGGTCTGCAATGAGTAAGGTTGTATAGCTATTCTTAAGGGCTGAATTAACAACTTCTTCTACACATTTATCAACCGCTTCACATGCTTTGATAGCGGCTTCCATAACTCCTGTATGACCAACCATATCCCCATTTGCGAAATTTAGACAAACGAAATCAACGTCACCTTTTTCAAGTTCAGGAATGAGAGCATCTTTCAATTCAAAGGCGCTCATTTCTGGTTTCAAATCGTAAGTTGCGACTTTTGGCGAATTTCTAAGAATACGGGTTTCTCCATTAAATGGCTCTTCTCGACCACCAGAAAAGAAAAATGTGACATGAGGATATTTTTCAGTTTCAGCAATTCGAATTTGTTTTTTGTGATGTTTTTCAAGGACTTCACCCAGCGTATCTTTGAGATTGTCTTTACTGAAAACAACATTAATGTTTTTAAAAGTTTCATCATAATTAGTGAGTGTCACATAATGAAGCTTCAATTTGTGCATATTAAACTCGTGTATATGTTCTTGAGTTAAGGTTTGTGTGAGTTGGCGTCCTCTGTCAGTTCTGAAATTGAAAAAAATCACAACATCATCATCTTGAATGGTAGCAATGGGTTTTCCTTGTTCGTTTGTATTAATTATTGGTTTTAAAAACTCGTCAGTGATGTCATCATCATAGCTATTTTCTATTGATTTTGTGATATTGTTGGATAGTTCACCTACACCATTCACCAAGGCATCATAGGCTATTTTAACACGTTCCCAACGTTTGTCACGATCCATAGCATAATATCTTCCAGTTACAGTTGCTAATTGTCCTGTAGATTTTTCAAGATATTCTTCAAGTTCTGTAATAAAACCAAAGCCAGACTTAGGGTCAACATCTCGACCATCAGTAAAGGCATGAACAAATACATTGGATAAGCCATAATCGTTTGCAGCGTCTAATAAACCAAATAGATGATTAATATGTGAATGCACACCACCATCGCTAACAAGGCCCAAAAAATGTACATTCTTTTGGTTTGTTTTAGCATAATTGAAAGCATTTACAAGTGCTTTTTCTTGCCCTAATGTTTTATTTTTTACTGCTAAGTTTACTTTTACCAAATCTTGATATACAATGCGTCCAGCACCAAGGTTCATATGTCCAACTTCGCTATTTCCCATTTGTCCTTCAGGCAAACCAACATTTAGTCCGTCTGTTCTTAAGCTTGCATTGGGATATTTTAGGTAAAGAGAGTCAATAAATGGTGTATTGGCATTATCAATTGCAGAAACTTTTGGGTCTGGAGATTTTCCCCAACCATCCAAAATCATCAAGATTACTTTTTTGTTCATGTATATAGATTATGTCACAAAGATAAAAAACAAAATCCTGCTTCAAGGCAGGATTTGTATTAATGTAATAATAAGTGAATTACATATTCTTATATTTTTCAATAGCTTCTTTAATTTTCTGAACACGATTTTCTGGATCAGGATGTGTGCTCATTCGCTCAGGCGTTCTATTTGGTCCAGCTGCGGCTTTTAATATTTCCATAACACCAATCATAGCTTCAGGATCGTAATTGGACTTCATCATAAATTTTACGCCAAGATCGTCGCTTTGTAGTTCATCTTCTCGACCATAACTCATGTTAACCATTTCCGCAATGGCTGCAGCACCTTGAGCGGTACTTGGATCAATACCAACAGCTACACCATTTAAAATACCTTCCATTAAGCCTTGATTTGCCATTCGTTCTGCAGAATGTCTTCCAACCACGTGACCAATTTCATGACCCAAAACACCAGCAAGTTGGTCTTCGTTTTTGAGCTTAGAAAATAAAGCATAAGTAATGAATATTTGTCCGCCTGGTAGCGCAAATGCATTGATTGTTTTTTGATCTGCTAGCAAGTGAAAGTCGTATTGATAACCAGTTTGTTTGGCAATACTATTATTAACTAATCGGTAACCAACTTGATCTACAAAAGCTTGATAATTTTCATTAGGATATAAGCCGCCATGTTGTTGTGCCATTTGAGGTGCAGCTTGTAAACCAAGTGCAATTTCTTGTTCCTCATTAAGTGCTATATGTTGTTTTTCGCCAGTGTACGGATTTACTTCTGCACTTGAGCAGTATTTAATCACTGCAAACAAAATAATAGCTGCACCAATTAATAATTTTACTTTGCTATTACCTCTTCTCATGAATACTGTTTTAACGTATATTTAAAAATACAAAAGTTTATGCTAGGGTTTATAAATTTTGACACTTCAACCTCTTGAAAGTCACAGATTTTTTAAAACATGAGTTAGCAATTTACTTCAAGAATTTTAAACTGGAGCCACTATCGAGTTCATAAGGAGTTTTATCAACTTCAAAAATTCTTGCAGTATGTGGTCCATTAAGAATAATATCCTCATTACTCACCATTAAAAAACTACCTTCTCTTAGACCTACTACAGGTTGTGTATTGAATTTATGAAATTCTTGAATGCGAGTTTCGCGTGTTTCTCCCATATGTTTGCTATTTGGGTCTGGATCTAAATAATGCGGATTGATATTAAAAGGAACTAATGCTAAAGTTTTAAAACTTGGAGGATAAACAATTGGCATGTCATTGGTTGTGTTTATGGTCAGGCCACAAATATTGCTGCCAGCACTTGTTCCTAAATAAGGAGTTCCAGATATAACAGCATCTTGAAGAGGTTTAATTAAATGGTTTTTATAAAGTTGATTGACTAAAACAAAGGTATTACCACCACCGACAAAAATCCCTTTCGAATTCGTTATAGCTTCTATTGGGTTTTTAAATTCATGCAAACCTTTTACTGTTTTACCTATTTTATTGAATACAGCTTTTACTCTGTCAGTATAAAGTTCATGTGTTACTCCTCCAGGTCTAGCATAGGGGACAAAAGTAATTTCATCTGTATTCTCAAAATGTACGTCTAACTCATTGAGTAAATACTCTAAGAAATCACTTCCATGAACTGTTGATGTACTTGCAATTATGATGTTTTTCAATAGACAATAGATTTAACGTTTAGTATTCGTTGATACCAAACCATTTTTGTAAATTTAGTTAAATGTATCATTTAACAAAAGTTTAATTATCATTCACACTTTTTATGAATTGTAATAACTTTCTTTATGCAACAAAATTTTATTATGCTTAAACCAACCAAAAATATCCTTAAACCTATATGTTTGTTTGCCTTTGTTGCATTCAGTCTTTTATCAATTCATGCGCAAGATGTTCAACGAATTGAAGTGATTGGTAGAATAATAGTGGATTCACCAGATGTAGAAGGTGTTACGATTTTTAATGCATCGTCAAATAAAGGTACCATAACTGATGCAGAAGGAAAGTTCAACATATTAGTTACGCTAAATGATAGGTTGCAGTTTTCTGCCTTACAGTTTAAGAATTTTGAAGTTGTGATTACTCAAGATATTATTGATTCAAAAGCCATGACAGTGGTTTTGGTTGAAGAAGTAAACAAACTTCCAGAAATTATCATTTTACCCTATGGATTAACGGGAAATCTCGATATTGATGCCATAAGAGCCAAAACTGTAAATCCAGATTTAGATGCTTTATACTTTGGCTTGGACAACCTTGATAAAATTGAGTTTACAGACGATTATCTTACTGGAATTCGTAATACAGCTATGACAGATAATAGGTTGTATTATACAGCTGATGCTATAAAAATTATTGGTCTTTTAGTTAAACCTTTGTTTAAAGATAAGAATAAAAACGATAAAGAATTATTAGCAACTGATAGAGAAATTGTTGAAAAATACTCTCCAGAATATTTATTTGATAAGCTTAATATTCCTGAAAATCAGATGATGGAGTTTATCTATTTTGTTGAAGATTCTGGTATGGATAAAACGCTTCTTGAAGATGGTAAAGAATTACAATTTTTAGATTACGTCATTAAAAAAAGCAAGGAGTTTCAAGTCAATAAGAATGGGAAAAATTAAGCACTTATTTTTATGTGTTCTCTTGTTTTCTTTTTCAATTGGCTTCGCACAATCGGTTGAAATAGAAGGTCAAGTCTTTGCCAATTCTGAAGTTGAAGGAATTCATGTTATTAATAAAACGTCAAAGAAATATACAACGACAGCAGCTTCAGGAAGTTTTGAGATTGAGGCGAAATTAAACGATACTATTGTATTCTCGTCTATTCAATATAAGTTGATTGCCGTTCGTGTGACTTCTGAAATAATTTCAGATAAAAAGATGTCCATTTTATTGGAAGAGTTAATAAATGCTTTGCCAGAAGTAACAGTTGGTAAAGTACTATCAGGTGATTTAGAGTTTGATATAAAAAATAATGAAGTTGAAAGACCAATTGATTTTTATGACATTGGTATTCCTGGTTATACGGGAAAACCAAAAACACAAAGTGAACGACGACTTCATGAAGCTGATGCTGGAAAATTAATACCAAGTGTTGGATTTGGTTTTAGTCTTAACTTTTATAAGCTTTTAAATAAGATTACTGGGAGAACCAAAATGTTAAAGGAGCGTGTAAGACTGGAATCCAATGATGAACTTTTATATCACATAAGGGCTGAATTTTCAGAAGAATTTTTTAAGACACATCCTCTAGATGAAAACTTGGCAATGGAATTCTTTTATTTTTGTTCAGATGACGAAAATTTTTTATCAAGATGCAATGGAAAAAGTGCTTTAGAAGTCTATGATTTTTTAGATGAAAAATATAATGAATTTAGAAATAATATCATTTCAAAAGATTAATTTTACATCATAAATAAAACTTACTCACTATATTTGTAACGTGATACAACAAGCAACTTTTTTATTTATTAGTGGTGCCGAAATAGCAGTCGTGTTATTTGTGGTGGTCATGGTTTTTGGTGCTGATAAAATCCCTGAAATAGCGCGCGGTTTGGGTAAAGGTATGCGTACCCTTAAAGATGCAACAAATGATATCAAACACGAAATCGCTAAAAGTGCTGATAAGCATGGTATTGATACTGACGTTGCGAGTAGTATTAATGAAGAGGTTAAAAAAGTAAAAGAAGGTCTTGACGATTTTACAGGTTCTGTAAAACGCAAACTTTAGTTTTCTTCCAAACTACTAAACTCAACAAAATCATATTGCGGAGAAGCCTCAAAAAATTGACGCAATATTGCTGCATGTCCATTTCCAAAAATTACTAAAATACGGTCATTAGGACTTTCGGTGATGTTGACAATTTTTGCAAAAATTCGTGCATTTCTATTGTACCACCACATTGAAAAGTGATCGGCACCTTGACCTTCTCCAGTTGCAAAAGAACCAGTTAAGTACAATCCAAAGTTTGTGTTATGACCTTCACGAGTATTCATGCCTTTAATAACCTCTAGAATAGGCGTAGTTTTCATTTGTCCTTCTCTGTAATTGAAATACTTTTCTGCATGATTCCAATAAGGGTCTTCAAGGTCCCAATTAATTTTATTGGTTAATGACTTATAGAAGGTGGAATCTCTCACCCATAAAACATCACTTAATGGCTCTGAATCAACAGTATACAAGGTGTCTAGATTAAAATCATTAGCGATGCGCATGGCTAGTTGATAACGTTCATCACGCTTATCTCTGTGATTCCCTTCTTTATACTCTTTAAATTTTTCATTCCAACCATAGCCTTCATGAGCTTCTATAGCAATTTTTGTAGGTTTAAATTTTTTAATGTATTCAACCAACTCAGATATTTCAGATTTTTTTGGTTCTTTAAGAACGTCAATTTTATCACTTTCTTTAGTTTTAAGATTATCAAGTCCTGGATAGTTAAAATGAAATGTGCCTACTACTAAAACTTGAGAGCGTTCTTTTGGATAAAACTCTGATGCAGGTTTGATTAAATTTTCAGATTTTGTTTCTATAACTGTACTAGTTTTATCATTACAGGATATAAAAATTAAGACAAATAATAGAAATACAACTTTTTTCATTACAAAAGAATATTGGTTTCAATAATGAGTATTATTATGAGAAATTGTTACAGTTTTGATAAAAAGATTAAACTTTTCGACTGATGGTTAGTCCATCTCGAATTGGAAGAATTATAGTTTCAACTCTTATATCTTCTTTTAAAAGTTTATTGTATTCAATAAGGGCAGGTGTTGAGGTGTCTTCTTTTTTGAATTTAGTTTCGAGAACTTTCCCACTCCAGAGCACATTATCTGATAGAATAATTCCGCCTTGATTCATATTGTTAATTATAGCATGAAAATAATTGGTATAATTTTCTTTGTCTGCATCAATAAAAACTAAATCAAAGGTTTTTTTAAGTTTAGGAATGATATCAAGAGCATCTCCTAAATGTTGATGAATCTGTTTTCCAAAACCAGATTTGTCAAAATATTTACGTTGAAAATCAAAAAGTTCTTCATTGTTATCTATGGTGTGTAACTCACCATTTTTTTGCAAACCTTCTGCTAAACAAATTGCTGAATAACCAGTGTAAGTTCCTATTTCTAAAATATTCTTAGGGTGAATCAACTTTGAAATCATGCTCAAAACGCGTCCTTGATAATGACCACTAAGCATGCGTGGTTGAAGGATTTTCTGGTTAGTCTCTCTATTAAGTTGTTGTAATAATTCTGGTTCGTCTTCAGAGTGTTTTACAACATAGTCATCAATTTTCTCGGGTAAAAAGTGCATTAGCCTAGTATTCTATTCAGTAATTTTTGTTTTGCTTCATCGTTATCACCACACAACCACTGTATAACGTTATCTTCCCAAATAGCATCACGTTCGTCTTCCGTAATTATACTTCTTTCTATTGCTAAATCCAGAATTTTCCCTGGATAAGAGGATTGTTTTGCACTTTCCATTTCACCTAAAGGATAAGGGTCATCTAATCCCATAAGCACCTGTTTGGATCCTTGGTTTTTAATCAACAATTGTAATCCACCAGTATCATGAACCAAAGTGTCGAAAAAGATATTTTTATGGCCAACTGCTTTTCTTGGATGGTGTTTTCCTTCAAATAAATCTGGTCTTCCATCAAAGCCTTGTATTCGTCGTCCTAAATTTATTTGTGCCAATTGTCCACCATGGGCAAAACATGTTCTCATGTTCGGATATTTCTCTTGATATCCATTTAAAGTTAAAAAATGATAAGCATCAGCACATTGTGCCAACATCCAAATCAGATGAAAGCGCCATGAAGTATTTTCTAGCTTTATGAATTTTTCACCATCATAAGGGTGAATTTCTACGGCGAGATTATACTTATTTGCCAATTCAAAAATGGGTTCGTTTTCTTCATCAAAAATACAACGCCAAGTGCCAATAGTGTCCATGTAATGGGTGGGCAAGCATAAGAGTTGCATTCCTAATTCTTCTACACAGCGCTCAATTTCCCAACAAGCACCTTTTACAAATCCAGGATGAACTACAAAACCACAGGTGAATTTGGTTGGATTTTCACGCTGTATTCTTGCATTAAAATCATTTTGAAAACGAAGGGCTTGTTTCATTTCTTCTACACGCAAACCATTTCCATAGAGTTGAGATAAATTTAAAACGACTGCATGGTCTATTTTAAAACGCTCCATCCATGCTAATTTTTCATTCAAGAAAAAACTAGAATCGGTTATTGGGCGATTCCAATCTTTTTGAAGCATAAATTTTCGATCTTTATCTACCCAAAAAATACCTTTGTCTTTCATAAACTGAGGGATTTCCTCTGGATATGGAAGTAAATGTGAGTGACCGTTTATTCTTAATTTGCGTTTTTCTTTCATAAGTTATGCTGAGCTCGTCGAAGCATCACGTTAAACTTTATTCTTCTATCTGAACTTTTTTTGGAGGTTGCATAACTTGGCCACAATTTGGGCAGCTACGCTTTTCTTGATCGCCATAATATTTATCAAAAATCTTTGGCATATCAGTTTCTATGTTATCTAAAGTAAAATCTTCTTCATATAACTTGGTCGTGCAATTTTCACAGAACCAAAGTAGTGCATCTTGGACGCCTTTTTCTCTAGGATACTCAATCACTAATCCAACAGTATTAGCTCCTCGTTGAGGTGAATGTGGAACTTTTGGAGGTAGTAAGAAAATCTCACCTTCCTTGATATGAATATCTTTTGGTGTGCCTTTGTCAATCACTTTTAAGACAATATCACCTTCAACTTGATAGAAAAATTCAGGTGTTTCATTGTAATGATAGTCTTTTCGACTATTTGGACCACCAACAACCATCACAATAAAATCGCCATCTTTCCAGACTACTTTATTCCCAACAGGTGGTTTTAATAAATGTCTATTCTCATCAATCCAAGCTTTAAAATTTATTGGAGGGTATAATTTACTCATGATTTTAAGATTTTAAAAAAGTATGATATAAAGTTACAAAGATTTTGTTCTTCCACCATCAACAGGAAGGTTAATTCCGTTAATATATGCTGCACGTTCACTTGCTAAAAAAGTAATGGCATCAGCGAGTTCCTCTGGTTTGGCAAAACGTTTAGCAGGAACCGCATTTTTCATGGCATTTGAGGCTTCTTCTTCAGAGCTTCCTGTTTTTGCCGATTTATTTTTAATGATTTCTGTCAAACGCTCAGTTCCTGTAGCTCCTGGAAGTACATTGTTTACTGTTATTCCATATTGACCTAATTCATTTGCAAGGGTTTTACTCCAATTAGCCACAGCTCCACGAATAGTGTTACTTACTCCTAATCCATCAAGAGGTTGCTTGACAGAGGTGGAAATAACATTGATGACTCTACCAAATCCTTCGCTTTTCATAAATGGAACGACTGCCTGTGCTAACACATGGTTACATTTTAAATGTTGGGTAAAAGCAGATTCGAATTCTTCAATTTCTGCTGAAAACACAGGACCTCCTTTTGGTCCTCCAGTATTATTTACTAGAATATGAAAGCCATGATGTTTTGATATATAGTCTGACACCTTCTGTTTTAATTCCGATGGATTAGAGAAGTCAGCAACAATATAATCATGTTGTCGTTGTTGAGGTAATTCTGTTAAAACAGACTTTAATTTGTCTTCGTTTCTTGCAATTAATGTTACTTGTACGCCTTCATTTGCTAGGGCTATAGCTGTAGCTTTACCAATTCCTGCTGTGCTTCCGCAAACCAATGCGTATTTATTGTTAAGTTCTAGATTCATCTATTATTAGTATTTTATACAAACATTCTTTGCCTCAGTAAAAAAGCGTAAGGCTTCAAAACCACCTTCACGACCAACTCCAGAGTCTTTTACACCTCCAAACGGTGTTCGTAAATCTCGCATTAACCAGGTGTTTACCCAAACCATTCCAGCTTGTAATTGATTGGTCATTCGCATGGTTCGTTTTAAATCATTTGTCCAAAGTGAGGCTGATAATCCATACTTCACTTTGTTTGCCATTTGTAAAACTTCATCTTCAGTTGTAAAAGGCATAATAGTGACTACAGGACCAAAAATTTCTTCTTGATTCACACGACATTCATCGGTTTGAACTTCTATGATGGTAGGTTCCATATAGTAGCCATTTTCAAAGCCTTCAACTGTGATTTGTTTGCCACCAAAAAGCACTTTTCCACCTTCAGCTTTAGCTATATCTACATAACTCAGAACTTTCTCTAAATGAGGTTTTGATACTAAAGCTCCAATTTTTGTGTCAGGAGCAGATGGATGACCAACTTTTTGCTTACTCACCACATTTACAAAGTCTTTTTTGAACTGCTCATACATGCTGTCTTGAACAAAAATACGACTGCCACACAAACAAATTTGACCTTGATTACCAAATGAGGAACGAATGGTCGTGATTAACATATCCTCATAATCGCAATCGTCAAAAATGATGTTTGGGTTTTTTCCTCCAAGTTCTAAGGATAATTTCTTAAACATTGGTGCAGCTACTTTTGCAATATGAGCTCCTGTTGATGTGCCACCAGTAAATGAAATGGCTTTAATATCTGGATGTTCAATGATAGCTTGTCCTGCAGTAGTTCCTAAGCCATGAACAATGTTTAGCACACCTTTTGGTAAACCTGCTTCATTGCAAATTTCGCTTAATAAAAACGCTGTCATTGGTGTGACCTCGCTTGGTTTGGCAACCACACAATTTCCAGCTGCAATAGCTGGAGCAATTTTCCAACTGAATAAATAGAGTGGAAGGTTCCACGGAGAAATACAACCAACAACACCAATGGGTTGACGCAAGGTGTAATTGATGGCTTGCTGACCAACACTTTCATGACTTTCACTAGCAAATTGTGTTATGGCATTGGCAAAAAAACGAAAATTGCTAGATGCTCTTGGTATATCTACGGCTTTGGCCAACCAAATTGGCTTTCCATTGTCCTTGCTTTCGGCTTCAGCCAATCTATCAAGATTAGTTTCGATGAGTTCTGAAATTTTGAGCATGATTCTGCTTCGTTCTTCCAGAGTGGTTTGACTCCAGCTTGGAAAAGCAGATTTTGCCGCTATATATGCGTTTTCGACATCTTCATTTGTTGAATTTGGAATTTGACAATACACTTCTCCATTTGAAGGATTGTAGTTGTCTAACCATTTATCTTGAATAGCATTATGAAAATTACCGTTGATGTAGTTTTGGATGTTCATGCTGTAAATTTAAGCTATTTGCTTGTAATCTTATTAATCATCCTTACTTTCAATTTCATTTTCTAAGACCTTTATAATTTCATTGAGTAATACTAAGGTTTCTCCTTGATATGAATAATAGTTGTCAGCACTAATTACAGTATTCTCAACTAAATTTTCAAAATGCAGATTCTCTAATAGTTTAAGGTTATTTATTTCAAATCCTGAAAAAGGTAATTTGATATTTCTATTTTCTTTTGTGACTTGATCGGCATTTAACCAACTACCGTTTTTTAACATATACTCATTTAATAAATCTTCGTTTTGATCATGATTGTTAAATTTTATGTGTAAAACATCTACCTTAGGTTTCCATGAAGATAACAAGTTTCGTAGTTCAACATTATTAAAAATACCGAGTTTTCCTGAACTTAATAAATCATCTAAAAAACCATTTTGCGGATAATAAGGATCACTATTGAATATATGGTTTAACCACGTATTAAAAATGTTTTCATCAGTAGGCTTTTTCTTTTGTCCAGTATGGTTTAGTATTTCTAATCCTGCATCCAAAACCGATTGAGTTTCAGTCATAACATTAACTAGTAATATTTTGTTTTTTATGAAATCTCTTTGAATATTTTCTAAAGCTTTAGTCTCCTCCAAATTTAATTTTCTAGCCTCGTTCCAATTATTAATCTGTAATGCAATAAGAATACCAATTACTACAAGGATTATTTCACCAATGGCGTATTTGAAATATTTGGTAGTCTTATTTTGGTTCATGAGGCTGTAGCGTATTTTACGAAAGAATTTAATCATTTATTTCTTCTTTAATTATGGCCAAAATCTCTTTATTTTGACTTTTAATTATATTTAATTCAGTAATATATTCATCAGCAAATGCGTAGGAAAGCGAACTGTAATCTTCAAAAAAAACATCTTTTAATAAGCCTTTATAATCTGAAGGTTTGTTAGCAGATACCATTTCTGGAAAATTACTTCGCCATGCATCTGACATGCGCATATATTTTGCTATTTTATAGTATGAATCATATTGATGTTTACGTAATCTTTGGGCTTCTTCTTCAGAATCTTTTACCACATCTTCCCAACTAAACAAAAGTTCTATTAATCGGTTGTTTTTTAATAAATGTATTTGACTAGATGATATTGCAGAACGTAATGCTCCATTACTTGGGTTGAATGTCCAAGTGAATCCAAGATTCTCTATGAGATCACCAACATCGCTTTTAGAAATATCTAGATCTGGATTCTTAATCATTGAATTAGCAAGTGGATAATACTCTTTGACCTTTCCTATATAAAAAAGAACTGTATCTACTTGCTTAAGGTTAGCTTCAAACTCTAACTGTAATGCTTTTAAAACAATTTGTTTTTGTTTGTTATTCGAGCTGTCTAGACGCCATTCGTTAAGTTGTATGGCAATCAAAATGCCAATAACCACAAGAATGATTTCACCAATAGCATATTTGAAGTATTTGGTTGTTTTCCCAGTTTCCATAAGGTTGTAGCGTATTTTTCTGAAAAGTTTAATCATATTTTAGTTTAATTCATCATTAATTTTTAGGATTAATGAATCAATTACTTGCAGCAATTTTAAATAGGCGGATTTTTGACCTTCAAATAATTGAATTTTCTTGCGGAGTGCATTAATAACAAATAAGCTCTTTCTATAATCATCCATTGTCTTGCTTTGAACAAGAAAATTTGAAATATCAAATTGTGTAAAATGTTCTCCTTCATTTTCGTCTGTAATATTAGAAATATGATCAAATCCTAAAAAATAAGGAATAATAACATTTCTACTATAATCTTTTAGTGCGCTATCCCATGATCTATATACATTATCATTATAATACGCGAATAAAGATTCCAGTAAATTTTGATTATTTATTAATTCAATTTTTCCAGATGAAATAAGTCCATCAAAGGTACCTCTTGTTGGATTAAAATCCATTATAGTTGATATATGCTGCAAACGGTCAATAAACTCTCCTTTTGAAGTTTCAATTTCATTTGAAATGACCCTTACACAAAATATTAGGTTTTCAATATAAATGCTATCGCTAGATATAGCAGCTTTGAGTTGGTTTTTATCAGAGTTTAGATTGTCGCGCAGTTTAGATAATTGAAAATTGGCCTCTTTCTCACTTTTATTATTTTCATTCCAATTATTAATTTGTAAAGCAATAAGAATACCAATAACCACCAGAATGATTTCGCCAATGGCATATTTGAGGTATTTAGAGGTTTTTCCTGTTTCTATAAGGTGATATCTAATTTTTCTAAAAAACTTGATCATTTTTTTAATTCTTTTTTAATGAGACTTAAGGTCTCAATACAATTTTGATATACTTTTTTGGTGCTTGAATATTGAGTCACTAAATAATTAAGAAGTATTTGATTCTTAAAAAAGTTGTCTTTTAAAAGGGCATAGATTTCATTATTAGTTATGGCATTAACATTATTAACATATTTGCTGGTATACGACCATATTATTTGGGCTTTTTCTGTGCCTAGTTTTAGTTTAATTTTTAAATCATCATAATTGTTGTACAATGTTACAATCTGACGTCTCAATTGAGTGTTTGAAATAATATTAAGGCCATTGCTATATTTTAATTCATCCAAAGTTGTAGAATTTGGAACAAAGTCAGTATTTAGATCTGCTTGATTAATAAAATGATCAATTAAAGAATCATTTGTTCGGTTTTGACTTTGAATAATTGTTTCAAATATTCGTTTTGATTTGACTGCTGAATCCAGATCATTTTTAAGTAGGCTTAGCCTTAACGAATCTGCTATAAGATCTTGCTGAAGGTTTATTAAATAGCCTCTTTCTTTCTTGGTGTTTATATAATCTTCGTTCCAGTTATTGATTTGTAAGGCAATGAGAATGCCTATTACCACAAGGATGATTTCGCCAATGGCATAGACTAGATATTTGCTGAATTTGTTTTCAGAAAGAAGTGATTTGCGAATATGACGGAAAAATTTAATCACAGTTTTAATTTAAAAAGTGATTAAGCAAAGGTTGGTTTGGGTATATAAAATGCTTATAAAGCTTTTGCTATGGATGCTTCAATAATCTATTGATGAGATTTTAAAGTGGTTTATATGCCATAACTTTAATCTCGACAACTAAATCTGGATGTGGTAATTGGTGCACAGCAACGGTAGTTCTAGCTGGACCTGTTTCTGCGTTGAAAAATTCTGCATAGGCCTTATTATAGCCTGCAAAATCATTCATATTCACTAAAAAGGAAGTTACATCAACTACGTCTTTCATTGATGCACCTGCTTTTATGAGGTTTTTTTCTATGTTCTGAAGTACTTCTCTGGTTTGTACTTCAATATTTAATCGTTTGGTTCCCATTTCGTCAATAATATCAACTCCTGCAATAGTATTGTCTGCACGACGTGAACTTGTTCCTGATACAAAAATAAAATTGCCTGCACGTTTTGTGTGTGGATAAGCGCCTCTTGGTGTTACTGTTTTTTCACTCATGGTTGGTTATTTTAATCCAGCAATTCTATCATCTTCTAGAATGGCTTCGGTTTGTTGTTTTACTTTTTCTAATATACTTCTTAAATCGCCATTTGTGTCAATCTCACCATCAGAAAGCATATTTAATATGGCTTTATCTTGAGCACGACCTCTTAACATTGCCTCTTTGTAAGGAACATTTTCGTTAAAAGTCACTAATGAATATTTCGAGGAATATGAATCAGGGAAATTCTTTTCTAAAGCCATTTCTAATTTACGCTTTTCCTGGAAAATTGGGTTGGCAACATGATCTTTCATTTCATGAAAATTGTCTATGGCTAAATCTGCAATAGCATCAGTATCTTTTTTACGAGACTTTTCATAGGTTGTGAAAATGGCTTCCCAATTATCGAGATCCTGGTCAAGTACTTTGTCAAATTCAACCACATCTTCAAACGATGCGTTCATGCCTTGTCCATAAAAAGGCACAATAGCATGTGCTGCATCTCCCATTAAAAGCGTATTTCCTTTATAATGCCAAGGTGAGCATTTTACAGTGCCTAGTGGAGCTGTTGGATTTTCAAAGAAGTCATCCACCAAATTAGGCATGAGGTCCAGAACATCTGGAAATTCTTTTTTGAAAAACTCTGTTACTATTTCAGGGGTGGTTAAATTACCAAAATGGTATTCGCCTTCACTATGATGTAAAAATAAGGTAACCGTAAAACTGCCATCTAAATTGGGTAATGCGATAAGCATAAAATCACCACGAGGCCAAATATGTAGGGCGTTTTTATAAGTTTTATAACCACCTTCTTCTGTTGGAAGAATACTCAACTCTTTATAACCATGTGTTAGATAGTCTTGTGAAAAGCTAAATAGAAATTTCTTGCCTAAATAATAACTTTTTCGCATGGCTGAACCAGCTCCATCTGTGGCAATGATTACATCAGCATCTTCTACAAATTCGGAATTCCCATCATAATCTTTGAATAAGGCTGTGGTTTTTTCAAAATCGACAGATTTACATTTTTTATTGAAATGTATAGTGACATTTTTAAGTTTTTCAGCTTCATCTAAAAGTAAAGCATTTAATCCGCCTCTTGAAATAGAATTAATGTATTCATGGTTTCGGCCACTATAATTTGACATGAATGTATTGCCTTCTTTATCATGAAGCATACGACCATTCATAGGTATGCAGAGTGCTTTTACTTTGTCTTCAATTCCAACCAATTTCATGGCTTTATTGCCACGATCTGAAAAGGCTAAATTTATAGATCGACCAGCTGAAATATCAACTTTTCGTAAATCTGGCCTCATTTCATAAACGGTTACGTTATAGCCTCTTTGTCCTAAGCGTAAAGCCAATAAACTTCCGCAAAGACCAGCGCCAATGATGAGTATATTTTGTTGTTTATTCACTTAAAATATTTTTTAATTTTTCGACCATTCTGTACACATCTTCAAAGCTGTTGTATAAAGGAACTGGAGCACAGCGAATCACATCTGGCTCTCGCCAATCACTAATCACACCTGCTTCTGTTAATTTATGATGCAACGTTTTATTGGCACTAATGACTTGAATAGATAGCTGACAGCCGCGTTCTTCTGGGTTTTCAGGAGTTATGATTCTAATCACATCTTCACCTAATTGTTTTAATAAAAACTCAAAGTAGCCAGTAAGTTTTTTAGATTTTTCAGAAAGCTTAGTAATTCCAACTTCATTAAACATATCCAATGAGGCTTTTATAGCAGCCATAGATAGGATAGGAGGATTGCTCAATTGCCAGCCTTCAGCTCCTGGAAGTACATCAAATTCGTGCCTCATATTAAAACGTGTTTGTTTGTTGTGGCTCCACCAACCTGTAAACCTGTTCAGGTCTTTGTTATGTGCATGACGTTCATGTACAAAGCAACCACTTAAACTTCCTGGTCCTGAATTTAAATATTTATACGTACACCAAATGGCAAAATCTGCTTCAGAATCATGGAGATTCAATTGCACGTTTCCTGCACCATGAGCACAATCAAACCCAACCATGCAACCATGTTTATGTCCCAGTTTTGCAATGCGTTTTAAGTCAAAAAATTGTCCTGTGTAATAATTAACGCCTCCAATCATCACTAGAGCAATTTCATCACCATGTTCATTTAAGATGTTTTCTAAATCTTCATAACGCAGTAGTTCTTCACCTTGTCTTGGTTTCCAAAGGATTAAGCCTTCATTATCGTTAAAGCCATGATGACGTAATTGGGATTCAACAGCATATTTGTCAGAAGGGAAAGCATCACTCTCAATTACAATTTTGTAGCGTTCTTTAGTTGGTTGGTAGAACGACACCATCATTAAATGCAAATTGGTGGTTAGGGTATTCATAGTAACCACTTCAATGGGTTTTGCACCTACTAATTTTGCTGTGCTTTCAGCTAAAAACTCGTGATATGGTAACCAAGGATTTTTGGCTTCAAGATGCCCTTCAACACCCAGATTAGCCCAATCTTTAAGCTCTTGATCAATATATTCCTTTGTCGATTTGGGTTGAAGTCCTAAAGAATTTCCACAGAGATAAATAAGTTCATTTCCGCTTTTGTCTTTTGGAATGTGGAATTTGTTTCTATACGGTGCCAATGGGTCTATTTTATCTTGCTCTTTGGCGTAATCAAGACCTGTTTTGTAGTTTGACAAGAGTTGTTGTTTTTCGGTTTCCAACAAAAATAAGAATTATAAGTTTAGAAATGAAGCTAATAAACACACTTAATTTCTGCTCATATTTTTTGTATCTTTAGTAAAAACAATAAGGTATGGGAAAAGTTAAAGAATATTCAAACGGAGAGGTGACAGTAGTTTGGGAAGCTGAAAAATGTATTCATTCAGCCATTTGTGCTAAAGGTTTACCTGAAGTGTTTCAGCCAAAAGAACGACCTTGGATAAAAATTGATGCTGCCGCAACTGATGCTTTAGTGAAGCAGGTTAAAGCTTGTCCTTCAGGAGCTTTAAGTTATAAAATGAATAATGAGAAACTTAAAGAATCTTTAGATTCTGAGACCAAGGTTGATGTTCTTGAAAATGGACCATTGCTAGTTCATGGTACCTTAAAAGTTGTCCATAAAGACGGAACAGAGGAAACTAAAAATAAAACCACAGCCTTTTGCAGATGCGGAAGTTCAGCCAATAAACCTTATTGCGATGGTGCGCACAATAAGCAAGGGTTTGTTGGGTAAAATTAGTTGGTGATATTATTCCTCTAAAGTCACTTTCACATTCCTAACAAGAAGGTTTCGATCACTTCCCGCAAACTTATGGTCTTGTGCTACTTTAATGCCATTATAGTCACTGTAATTTTCAAAGGTGTTAGATAGAGAAGGTTCAGGAGCATTACCTTGTCTAAACGACCATTCTCTAATGATGTGATTATCATCAAAATAAATATCATAAGCATCTCCAGGTGTATAACCACCTTCATTGGAATAGGTGACGGTGATTTTATTTAAATCTTGTTGGTTTACTGGTGATTTTTCTTTTGTAGTTTCTGAAATGGTAGTGCCTTCATCCCAAACAAGTTGAAACGGAATTAAAGCCCAAAACTTATCATTAATAAAACCTCTGTCTGTTTTTATAGCCATAGTATCCATACTATTTCTATTATACTCAGTAGTTTCACCATTTCGAGTCATTTTAATATCGTTGGTTTTCGGATTCCAAACCCAAACACGACCGCTAGTGGAGTCTTCAATAGTACCACCGAAAGTAAACTCAAAGGTTTTTACCTTACTCCAGTTTTCATAACCATGAGCATTCGCAATTTTTTCAGCTGTAGTTAATTCTTTTGCAGGTTCTTGTTCAATGTCTTTTTTGTCTTCGGTTTGTTTGCATGCTGAAAGCACAATTATAAACGAAAGGAGAAATAGCTTTTTCATCTGTAAATATGTATTGTTTTGTTGATGTCAGATACAATGCCAATTATTATCATTTCAGTATATTTTAGAAAGTTATTAATTGACATTTCATAATATATGGTGGTTTTCTCAAAAATAAGAAACCTGAATTAATTCAGCAGTATGTTTTATATTTAGTTTTTAAATAATATGTGATGAACAACGATAAGTATTTTGAAGTCAATAAAGCCACTTGGAATGAAAAAGTAAACATTCATGCTAAAAGCAAGATGTATGATATGGAAGCTTTTAAGCAAGGGAATTCATCGTTAATGGCTTATGAGCAAAGAGCTTTAAGTGATGTTAAAGGCAAGTCGCTGTTACATTTGCAATGTCATTTTGGACAAGACACTTTAAGTTGGAGCAGGTTAGGAGCGAAGTGTGTTGGTGTAGATTTAAGTGATGAGGGTATTGCATTGGCTAAAAAGTTAAATGCTGAATTAAAGCTAGATGCCAACTTTATATGCTGTAATGTGCTTGATACCTCTAAGCATATTGATAAAACCTTTGATATTGTTTTTACGAGTTATGGTGTTATAGGTTGGTTGCCAGATTTAAAACCTTGGGGAAGGATGATTGCTGAACGTTTAAAACAAGGTGGAACCTTTTATATGGTAGAATTTCACCCAATTGTTTGGATGTTTGATTATACAGTAGCGAAGCCAGTTATGAAATATGGTTACATGCAGGATGAGGTGATTTATGAAGAATACCAAGGCACTTATGCGGATAGCAACTCAAAAATGATAAGCAAAGAATATGGTTGGAATCATGGCCTGAGTGCAGTGATTAATGCGCTCACTGAAGCAGGTTTACATATTGAGTATTTGAATGAATATCATGAATGCCCTTATGATGTGCTGCCAAATTTGGTTACAACCGAATCTGGAATGTACACTACAAAAGACCAATTGTATCCTTTAATTTTTGAGGTGAAGGCTAGAAAAATTTAGAGGTTCGCCTTTTTTTCTGATAAAGTCAATATTTAAAGAGGAACTATTACAGTTGAAGAAAATTCCTGTTTAATGATTCTCTTTTAATAATTGCGGAAATTTCTGTTTAAAACGATTTAGCCTTGGAATGGAAATACGCTGTATGTAGCCACTTTCAGGATGCAAACGCTCATAGTCTTGATGATAATCTTCTGCAACCCAAAACTTCTGGAAAGGCATCACTTCAGCAGCAATGCGTTTATTGAGTTTTTTGGCTAAAGCTTCTTTTTTTTCCAAAATAATTTGTTTTTGTTCATCATTCTGATAAAAAATAATGGAGCGATATTGTGAACCAATATCTGGACCTTGTCCATTTTCCTGAACTGGATTTTGCGAGCCAAAATACACATCGACCAAAGTAGCAAAACTAACCACTTTCGGGTCGTAAATAATCTCAACAGCTTCGGCATGTCCTGTTCTTCCTGTGTTACTGAATTCGTAGGTTGGGTTTAAGGTATGACCTCCAGAATAACCAGAAATAGATTCGTCAACGCCTTTGACGCTTTCGTAAATGGCTTCAACACACCAAAAACATCCACTCGCAAAATAGGCTCTGGCTTTTCCATCTTGTAAGGGAACTTCAACAGGATCAGCGATCATAAGACCTTGTTCAATTTTGGATTTAGTGTTTTTAGGAACTGTTTTTTGTTGAGCGTTATTTTGACAACTGAACAATAAGGCAAGAGAAAGGGAGACTATTAAAGATTTCATAAGATTTTTTTTACTGTGTCGTTAAGAAACAAAAATAATTACATAATAAAAAAGCCTTTAACAATACGTTAAAGGCTTTTTATATTTGATATGTTGCTTAATTATAATTTAGCAAACATTTTTTCCATTTTCTCTTTTTCTTCATTAGCTAAGGCTTCATCAACTAGGATACGACCACTATGCTCATCAGTAATAATTTTTTTACGTGAAGCAATTTCCATTTGTACTTGAGGCGGAATGGTAAAGAAAGATCCACCAGAAGCACCTCTTTCAATAGCTACAACGGCTAATCCATTTTTTACATTTTGTCTGATTCTGTCGTAAGCAATTACTAAACGCTCTTCAATAGAATCTTTATAATCTTTCGATTTTTCAAGTAAGGCTAATTCTTCTTTTTCAGTTTCAGCTAAAATAGCATCCAACTCACCTTTTTTGTGTTTCAAGTGATCTTGACGTTCTTTCAAACGATCTTTGGTTTCATTAATAACCTCGTTTTTTTGCTCAATCTGAACTTTAAATTCTTTGATGTGCTTTTCAGCTAATTGAATTTCAAGTTCCTGAAATTCAGTCTCTTTGGTTAAAGAGTTGTACTCTCTGTTGTTACGAACATTCTTTTGTTGTTCGGTATATTTTTTAATTAAAGTTTTAGCTTCTTCAATTAAGTTTTTCTTTGATTTGATTTGCTCGTCAATATCAGCAAGACTTTCGTTAAGTTTTTGAAGTCTTGTGCTAAGACCTTCAACTTCGTCTTCTAAATCACGTACTTCTAATGGAAGTTCTCCTCTTACATTTCTAATTTCGTCAACTCTTGAGTCAATTAATTGTAAATCATATAGTGCTCTTAAACGCTCTTCTACACTAACTTCTTTCTTTTTTGCCATGCTTATAAATACTTTACAGGATTGGTATTTGTGTTCGATAAAATGATTGCAAAATTAGGAATTTTTTTTGTAAGATAAGCTACTAAAAGTGATTTTGTGAATTGTTCACTTTCATAGTGACCAATATCTGCCAATAAAATGGAATTTTCGGCTTGGAAAAAGTCATGGTATTTCAGGTCTGCCGTAACAAAAACATCAGCATTTGCAGCCTTTGCAGCTGATATAGCAAAACTACCTGAACCTCCTAAAACTGCAACTCTTTTTATAGGTTTTTTTATTAATTGCGAATGTCTAATGGCAGACGTATTCATTTTTGATTTTAAATCGTTTAAAAAGGTCATTTCATCAATGGTTTCCGGTAACTCGCCAATCATTCCCAAACCAATATGTTGGTTTTTATTTTCAAGTGTAACAATTTCATAAGCCACTTCTTCATATGAATGTGCCTTAAAAAGTGATTGAAGCACAGTGTTTTCAATATGTTTTGGGAAAATAACTGAAAGCTTTACTTCGTGTTCTTCTTGTGTAATGCCTTTTTCACCTTTTGTAGGGTTGGATTGCTCGTTTCCATTAAATGTACCAATGCCATCAACATTAAAACTACAATTGTAATAATTGCCAATAGCACCTGCTCCAGCTTGAAATAAAGCCTCACGAACTACATTGAGCTCATCTTTTGGAACATAAGTTGTCAGTTTTTTTATGGTTGCATTTTGCGGAATAAGCACTTTTCTGTTTACTAGACCAAGCTTTTCGCAAATCATATCATTTACACCATTAATAGCATTATCCAATGCTGTGTGAATGGCGAATATGGAAATGTCATGTTTTATGGCTTTCATGACCACACGCTCTACATAACTCTTTCCTGTAAGTTTTTTTAAGCCTTTAAAGATAATTGGATGAAAGCTAACAATGAGATTGCAATTGTTTTGTATGGCTTCGTCAACAACGGTTTCAATAGTGTCTAAGGTGACTAAAATTCCTGTGACTTTTGCATTTTTGTCACCAACTAACAGTCCTACATTATCAAAATCTTCAGCATAAGCCAAAGGAGATAGTCCTTCTAAATGTTGTATTACGTCCTGAACAATCATAAAATTTTATTTATGTTCAAAGATAAATATTTACTTTCGTTTATAAATAATTACTTTAGCCAAGGTGAATTTATTAAGAAAAATACTAATTCCAACTGTTCCAGTTTATCAAGGTATTACTTGGTTACGCAATTATTGTTTTGATAAAGATATTCTGAAATCGACGTCCTATAATTTTCCGGTTATTTGTGTTGGAAACTTAAGTGTTGGTGGTACAGGAAAAACACCAATGATTGAGTATTTAATTCAATTATTGAAAGAAGATTACTTCGTTGGGACTTTAAGTCGTGGCTATGGAAGGCAAACAAAAGGGTTTTTATTAGCTGACGATAATGTTACAGCAAAAACTATTGGAGATGAACCGTTTCAGTTTTATAAGAAGTTTGCAGACATCATCGTAAGTGTTGGAGAAGATAGACAACATGCTATAGAACAACTTCTAAAATTGGATAAAGCACCTGAAATTTTGCTTCTAGACGATGCTTTCCAGCACAGAAAAGTAAAGGCAGGACTCAATATTTTACTAACAAGTTATAACGATTTGTATGTAAATGATATGGTATTACCAACAGGAAACTTACGCGAACCCAAATCTGGTGCTAAACGAGCGGATCTTATTATTGTGACTAAATGTCCTGAACATATTGGTGTAGATGAACAAGAAAAATTTAAACAAGAGTTAAATATTGAATCACATCAAGAGTTGTATTTCAGTTCCATTTCGTATTCTCAAGAGATATTTTCGAAGGATGCTAAAATGGTTTTGGAAGATCTTAAAAGCAATCCATTTACTTTAGTTACAGGAATTGCTAACCCGAGACCGCTTGTAGATTACTTGAATAAGAAAGGATTTGAATTTAATCATGAAGCTTTTAAAGACCATCATGATTTTAGTGCTTCAGAAATTAGTGAACTAGAGAAAAAGCAACTCATTGTAACCACTGAAAAAGATTACATGAGGCTAAGAGATCGCTTAAAAAATAATAATCTTTACTACTTGCCAATAGCTTCAGCAATATTAAACAAGGATAAGTTTAATACTAAGATTACATCATTTATTAGAAACTTTTAAGCTGGAGTTTCAGTTTCATTTTTTGTTAAAGCCAAATACAATTTTTTCTCAAAATCTTCTTGTTTAAAAG